>Ga0209297_1000463_pt1 | contig 26172 bp, 30 predicted proteins | sample S_130805_MF_Meta_FD_187322 | JGI IMG/M metagenome (GOLD analysis project Ga0209297, IMG submission 187322) | Freshwater microbial communities from Lake Simoncouche, Canada to study carbon cycling - S_130805_MF_MetaG (SPAdes) (version 2) | ecosystem: Environmental > Aquatic > Freshwater > Lake ...
GCTCAAGCGGTTCTCGAGGGCCGTGCCCGACATGAAGACCACGTGCTCAGTCTGCCCGCACAGCCGCACGACAGACTGGGTGCGTTGGGTCTCGGGATTCTTGACCGAGTGGGCTTCGTCGACGGCTAGGAGGTCGATGGCGGTAATCTTGTCCACCAATCGCCCGAGGGTCGTGTAGGTCGTAATGGCCACCCCCCCCTCGCGCTGCCACTGCTCCAGCTCGTCGTCCCGATCGAAGCCATGTACCACGATTGGGTTAAGCTTCGTGTGCTTCTTCACCTCGCGCTCCCAGTTGATGAGCACGCTGTTCGGAGCCACCACGAAGAAATGCTTCTTACCTTGGGTCGCCAGGTGACACATCGCCGCCAACACCTGGATGGTCTTACCCAAGCCCATATCGTCGCCGAGCAGCACGCGCTTCTGGCAGACTATGTATTGCGTCCCAAACTGCTGATAGCGACGGAGGTTAGCGGTGAGCAGACGGAGGTCGACCTGCGTGGCCTCGACGGCATCGGCAATCTCGGCCGGCAGGCCGCCACGCATATCCGGACCTGCCAAAGCGCCCTTCGCGACCACCCGCGCAGGCAGTATGCTCTCCAGTAGCGCGATGAACGTCGCGGCATTCCCGGCATAACGCTTCCACGTTTCCGCTAGATCCATCGTCAACCGTTCGGCGTAATCGGATAGATTACGGGCTTCGGTATTCACCCAACGGAACTCGGCGGCCAGATGACTGGTCGAGCGGGCCAGGTCTGCCTGCGAACCCAAGGAAAAGAGATGATCACTAAGCCGAGTCTTGGCCCGGAGAGCCTGCAGCTGATCGCCCGTATCCAGGTAGCGGACCTGAGCCTCCTCGGTGCGGGTCGGGATCTCACGGACCAGCGTCTCATATTTCGCAAGGGCCACCAGCAAGCGTCCATCCGAAGGACGACGGTTATCCGGATCGGGCAGCAAGCGGACATGCGCCCGGGCGGACTCCTGGAAGAGCCCGAAGGCTCTGATCGCTGCCTCGGCCGTCACATCGCCGACCCCTCGGTAGTTCAGCAAGGAACCGAACGAACGCCCAGACAGATCGGCCACCGTGCGGAAGCCCGCGGATTGCAACGGCCCCACCGACGCCCCGAAGTCCTTCAGCTCCGCGATCGGCGTCGCCTTCATCTCGGCCATCACCGACTCTTGGATGATCGCCTCCGTCGCCGCGAGGATCTCCGCCCGGGCCTTCGGCAGCACCTGCGTCAGCCGCTTCAGCTGCTCGGAAGCCGCCGCCGCATCCGCATGCACCCCACCCCGCCCAGCCCGGACCTGCATAGCCCGCCCGACCCCCGAGAAGTATTGTGAAATGCTTTTGAACATACCCTCTCTTCACTCTGCCAGCTTAACCCCTATCCGCCAGCGCTAAGGCAGCCGAAGAGCCCAGAGTCTGCTTAGCTAACCAGCTTCGCTGCGTCTTCCGGGGACACGCCGAGGATGCCTACGGTAAGACCGTTGGCCTTGAGGTAGTCGCGGATCTCCACATCGAGCGTGAAAATCAAGGCGGTTCCGATGAACGGCACGCCTCCGGCGATGGTATAAAGCATGGTGTAGTCGGCCTTCATGCTGCGTCCCACCTTCAACGTGGCGGCGGCGGAGCAAAGGCAAAGTGACAGGCTCAGTCCGATGAGCCCCTGAAAAGCCAAGCGATCGATCCAAGGAGATGGCTCGAACGCCATCTTGAAGAGAACGAGGTATGCGAGCCCGATGAGCCCCTGGACGATACCGAGCAACAACATGAAGCGATGCAGCCTCGCCACCAGATGAACGACTTGATTGGAGGGCTGCTCGACCGTCTGGGCAGGCACCTTGATAGGTTCGGTGGTCATTCTTCAGAACCCGCTTGAGCCCCCATTGGAGATCGGACGCTTCTTCACGCCGGAAGCCGGAGCCTCCCCGCAGAACGGACAAGGTGAACCGACATAAGGAACTTCGCTCCCGGCTCCGCAGTTCTGGCAGGTAAAAGGATAAAGCCTTTGCTTAGGCACATGATAGATCGGCGAAGAGGTCGGCAAGGGAGGGGCATCTGCAGAGGGCATGACCACCTCAGAGAAACCAAAAAGTAGCGCCCATGCTGGGACGACTCCTGGCTCACCGCAGAGAACGAGATCAGACTCGAAGAAGTGGACCAAGACCATCGCACCGAGCGACAAGAACAAAAGGACGCCAATTAAAAAGTAAGTCCAATCCCACCAAGCCATCTCACCAGGCACGACGCCGACCCGCGGGGAGGCACCCAGGGCCGCGACTAGCAACAGGACCACGGCGAGCCCGATGGCCACCTGCCGCTTAGCCATCAATGTGAGGAAGAAAACACTGGACTCTTTCTCACACCGATATGCCCGTTGCGTCAAATAATTTGGGCGGGACACCCTTTAGCCATATTTTAATCAATAAATAATAAGAATCTGCCTAATGCAGGCTTGAAACGAAAAGCACACTCGGATGGGATGCTCTCTCCCCATGATCAGAACCCTTCTGACTTTCACCGCGATCGTTTCTGTCGCGGCCCTCGCCTTCCTTGCCGGCCTCAAGTTCGCAGCCAACGGTAGCGATGGCGACCATGGCAACTCGACGCGATCGCTAATCCTGCTGCTGACCGCCTTAGGGGGATTCCTCCTTCTCTACCTCAAGTTCGCCGAAACTCAGGATGACAACACCTTGCTCCTCGCTAACGAAGCAAAACGGGCGATTAATCCGGAGCTTGTCGCCGAACTTAGCCTAGTTCGCCAAGAAATCCTTAGACTAGGCAACACCCAGAACCTGCTCCCTCATACGCCGTCCCAACCAGGCGACATGAACGGCGCAGTCGCAGCCCTCGCCAAGGACCTAGGTATCCGTGAAAAAGAGACCCAGCGACTCCAGGACATCATCTCCCGCCGCGATCTACGTAACGCCCTGGCTCGCCTCGCGACAATCCGCGAGACGGCCGAGTTTACCCGTCGTATTAATGCCGCCGGAAAGCTCGAGGACAAGGAAGCCCTGCAGCAGTTAATCATGGAAATCGAAGCGGCCATCGCCGACCTAGGCATGGAGGTCCTCCACATCCCCGCCGGCGCACGTATCGCCGAACTGCCCAACGGAAGCTTCACAATCCTGACCGCGTTTCCGTCGGAATCCCCCGCGACGGCTGGCACCGTGAAGGAATCACTGAGCGATGCGGTCTTCATCAAGGATGACTCCGGCAAGGCCGTCTTCATCGCGCCAGCCAAGCTCCGCGTCTTCAAACTCTGACCATGGCCAACTGGTTCGCCTCATTGTTCTTCGCCGTTTTGGCGTTCAGCCTGTCATGCCTCGCAGGGAAGGAAATCGGCTTGGAAACCGGTGTCTGGGTCACTGCTGGACTCGTCCTCTGGCTGACCGCCGGCCTTTTGTTGAGCGGCCCCAGCCAGTTCGGAGATGATGTGTGCGAAGTTACGGAAAAAGCTGAATCGCTTGAGGTGAAAAATTCGTCTCTATCAACCGATGATCACCTGTCCAACGAGCAATCTCTCCATGCAGCGGTCATCGAACTCACTAGGCAACTCCGCTCCAAAGAAGTCTCAATCGACAAGCTGCAGGCAAAACTGACCGAACGTGAGTTCCGCCGCAGCCTCTCCCGGCTCGCCACCATCAACGAGACCCTCGCTTTCACGCTCAAACTCCTGCAAGACGGCAAACTGACCCACGCGGACGCCGTGGACCAACTGCGACAGGAGATCGAAGCCGCCGTCGGCGACCTCGGGCTGGAACATCATTGTATTCAGGTGGGTGCGGCGGTCTCCGCCCTCCCCCCAGGGAGTTTCGTCATCCTCAAGAGCGAAAATACCGCCGAGGCCACCGCCGCCGGCACCGTCAAGGAGGTCATCTCGACCGGACTCTTCGCCAAGGACGAAGACGGCAAACCCCATTTCATCTCACCCTCCAAAATTAACGTCTACAAACTCTGACCATGGCCAACATCATCGGCATCGACCTCGGTACGTCCACCACCCTACTCGCCCACCTGAGTAACTCGGGCGAGTCCATCATCTATAAGAACAAGGATAACGAACTCCTTACCCATTCGGCCGTCTGGTTCGAAGGTGATCGCTCGGTCATCGTCGGCACCGAGGCCAAGAAAATGTTCGGTGTCGCCAAGGACGACGAGATCTTCATCGAATTCAAGCGCGACATGGGCGACGCCACCGTGGTCCATAAGGTGCATGGCAAGGACTGGCATCCGCGCGATTTCAGCGCGCTCGTCCTCCGGCAGGTCCGCGAGCATTTCGAAGCCAACAACGGCCCAATCGACGCGGTGGTCATCACAATCCCTGCCAACTTCTCCGATGAAGCCCGCGTCAACACGATCAATGCCGCCAAGGAGGCTGGCTTTAACCTAGGTAATGACGCGCTCGTCAACGAACCCACGGCCGCGGCAATCTACTACGCCAGCAGCTCCCCCACGAAACTTAAGGGCAAATACCTGATCTACGATTTCGGCGGAGGCACATTCGATGCCACCATCCTCGACGTCGACGGTGATGACATCAAGGTGCTGACCAGCATGGGCGTCCAACGTCTCGGCGGCAAGGACCTCGACGAGAAACTAATCGGACTCATCGGACAGAAATACACGAAGCTCATCGGTGGTGAATTCAAGGGGAAGGAGACGATGAGCGAGATCCAGCTAACGCGCTGGGAGGTCGAGCAGATCAAAGTCACCCTCTCTTCCCGGGAGCGCGTGTCCGTCGCCATGAAGACGCAGGACCGCGGCATTGTCCGGGCTGAAATTACGCGCAACGAATTCAACGAAGCCATCTCCACGCTGATCACGCAGGCCGAGCTGGCCGTCGACACTGCCTTGGATAACGCGAAACTCGAGGCCAAGGACCTGGCCGGCGTCTTCCTCGCAGGTGGCTCCACCCTCGTCCCCGCCGTCGCGCAGAGCGTCGAACGCCACCTTGGCATCAAGCCCATCAGCCGCGACCCCGTCGGGTCGGTCGCCCTCGGTGCCTGCATGTACGCCGCCATCCGCAACAAGACTAAGCTCTCCGGCGCCCAGACGGTCGCCGTGGGCGCCAAGAAGGTCCAGGACGTCACCCCGCACTTCTTCGGCACGACCTATCGCGACCGCGCGAGCGGCAAGCTCATGGTCGATACCATCATCGCCAAGGACCGCCCCTTGCCCTGCACCGAAAGCAAGAGCTTCTCCCGCGGCGTGCACCAAGGCGACAGCATCAAGGTCCAAATCACCCAATCGGGCTCCGAACAGACGGACCCTGATTTCGTCGACATCATCTGGACGGACCATCTCAAGGAACTTCCTATCGTCAAGGAGGACACCGAAATCAAGGTCAGCTACACTTACGACACGAACGGCGTCATGCAGTGCACGATCCTGGACATCCTCTCCGGTAAGTCCCTGAGCGCGACCCTCGACAAGAAAGGTCTGGCCGGAGGCAAGAAGCCTGCCGGCGGCGTCAACATTAAGGACTACACCCTCGAGTAAACCGCCATGGAATTCATCTGTGGCGCCTTCATCGTCTTAGCCATCATCGGCGCGATCAAGAACGCGTTCAGCGGCGATAGCAGCTCCTCCTCGAGCTCATCCACCTCCGGTAACTCTTACGGCGGCCATCGTCCGAGTTCCAACATGAGCCGCTTCGAGGTGCGAGCCATCCAGGTGATGCGCGGCACCAAGAAGGACCTGCGCGCGATCGCCATCGAAGGCCGCGGCCTGCTCCCAGTGAACCGAACGATGGAAATCCAGTTCGTCACCTGGGCGGAAGACGTGACGGACGATTCGAACGGCGAACCGATCTTCTGCAGCGTCCCCAACTTCCAGCACCACGAACATCCGACCTTTCAGAACGTCCAAGACGCCGGCACGATTTCGCCTAACCAGGGCTTCACCGATTGGGTCGAGCTTGGCGTCGCGCCTCTCGACGCCCTCTCCTTCCCCCGCAGCGGCTCGCGCAACATTCGCTTCTACTGCTACATGACGGAGAAAACCTCGCCAAGCCTACGCAAAAGCCTACTCGGAGACAGTTGCAACCTCCGCATCAACAATGATGATACCGGCTATAAGGAATGGAAGGATAAGCGCGTGGAGGCATTGATGGATTCCCTCCGGCTTGGAATTGCCATGGCCCACTCCGACGGCGATTTCGCCCGGAGCGAGGCGGCCTCGATCAAGACCTGGCTCAAAGAGCGCGTCGACCGACTGGACGACGACGAACAGACGTCCGCGAAGGAGAAGCTCAACGCCGCCATGACATCAGCCGTGGCTGAAGCCGCTGCCCGCACGCTCAACGTGGCTTCAGCCGCCCGCACGCTCCGGGCTTCCCCCATCAAGAACGCCACGTACGACGCCTTGGAACTTTGCACCATCATCATGGCAGCCGACGGCATCATCGACCCGGCCGAGATGCGCCTGCTTCGCGAGATCGGCGAACAACTGGGCATCCCCTCCCAGGACATCCAAGGCCTGACCGATAAACATACGCCCCAAGCCACCACTTCTGGCAACGACGGCGAACTCAGCGACGAATTACTGGTCGGCCTGGACCCGAAGCTCCCCCCGGCCGACGCCAAACGTAAGCTCCGGGAGATCTTTGCCCGTTACAACAGCATGCTGACGACAGAACGCGACGCGTTCAAGCGTCAGCGCTACCAGGACTGCATCGACGCCGTCGCCCGCCTTCGTAAGAAATATGGATGACGCCTCCGCCAAGGTGAAGCTCTGCCGCGAGCGCCTGACCCCTTGCCTTTTCCGCGTCCCGCCCAGCAGCCTCAGCAAGGAGCTGGCCGTCACGGCGACGCCGCGCGATGGCTCTTACTCCTCGCACATGCTGCGGGTGACCGCCGATCTCACCCCCACAATGGAGGACGCGGTACAGCTCGCCTGCCATAATCTCGGCTTCCCTCGCGAGATTTTGGACGTCTACGTCCGGCCGAAGAACGAGAACAATGCCTTCAGCAGCCTCGACGGAGGTCGGGCCAAACTCATCTTCAACTCCTATCTCGTCGAGATTTCAGATCGGGATGAGCTAGCCTACGTCGTCGGCCATGAGCTCGGCCATTACCTCTTCCCCGAAGCCAACGTCCGCCAGCTGACCCCCAATCTGGAAGGCTGCATGGTCTCGCGTTACAGCGAGTTCACCATGGACCGGGTCGGGCTCATCGCCTGCCGCAGCGTCGACAAGATGGTCTCGGCCGAACTGAAGAGCCTGAGCGGACTTTCCAGCAAACACCTACGCATGGATGCGACGGCAGTCGTCGCCCAATGGCGCGAAGCCTCCAAGGCAACGGACACCACCGCGATGTGGCTGCAAGCAACCCACCCCCCGACCGGCATGCGCGCGAAGGCGCTCATCCAGTTCTATGGCTCCGATGCCTACCGGACCGCCATTGGTCAGAGCGGCGGCGAACCTATCGCCCAGGTCAACGCCTCCCTCGGATCCGAACTCGATCGGCTTCTTGATAATCATGCCAACCAGCTGATCGCCGAGAAGCTGAACAAGCTGAGCGGCTGGCTCTGCGCGTTCGTCGCCTCCCGCGGGATCAAGCTCCGCCTCACCAACCTTCGCCACGGCCTCTGCGCCGCGCCGGACGAGATCATCAAGCGCTGCCTGAGCATCGTCATCGAAGAGACGCCGCAACCGGATCGCGAACGCGTCAGTAACGAGAAGCTGCTCTTCGCCCTGCAGGAGGCTTGCGAACTCGCCCCGGGGCACACACGCGTCTACCTGCAGTCGGTCGCCGGCACCAGCGACGAAATCAAGCCTCTGCTCCAGCAGTTGGACGGCCTCAGCCGTCAGCAAGGCATCATGATCGTCCCGCCCAAGGCCTGAAGCGCAGTTAGATGCTCAAAGATAACGCTGCCGGAGCTTCGCGATGGCTTCGAGGCGCCGCGTGATTTTCTCCCGTTCCGTCGCATCCTTAGGGTGACGTGAATTCCACTTCATGAACTGGTCGAGCAGATGCCGGCGGATGCGCTTAGAATCCCATCCAAGATCTAACCCAAGTAAGGTCGCACACTCCTGGTCGTCATCGACGCGGCCTTCGCTCCCGATGGCGGCGTGACGGTTCAGCTCATCCAATCCTAGACCAAGCTCGCGGCAGACCGCCTTGAGTTCGATCATGACGTCCGCTGGGATACGCTCCTCGACGCGGCCGATCTCGACGCAAAGGCCGAGCGCTTCCTGCGGCATTCCAGGAACCTCGTAGGCCAGGAGCTCGCGGCAGACCACCCGGAGGTCGGCGCGCTTCTCACGGGCCATGACGAATGCCGCCTCGATCGCGACGCGGGTCTGGGCGACGAGGCTTTCGTCCTCCCCTTTCATCTGGGCGAGATGACGTGCCATCCAGCCCCGGACGTAGGGCTCAGCCCGGTAGACATCCCGGAAGGCATGCACGGCGAAAGCGACCCCCAGACAAACGACCAGACCGGCGGCGTTCTGGCGGGCGAACCGCTGCTCGACATAGCCCTTGCGGACGAGCATGACGTCGAAGTTGACGGTCGCCGCCGCCAGCATGCCGGCACGGAGCCGCGCATCGACCACGGTCAGACCTGAAATCGTCGAAGGTACCGCCAGGCAGCTGACCCGCAAGGTCCGTCCCCCTGACTTAGGGGCGCGGATATTGGTGAAAGGCATCACTCCCACGGAATTCCAGGCGGCATCGGGCCGGCCGGGCTTAGCCACTCTGCCGATGCTCGAACGAAGGACGAATTGGCCAGTCTGCTCGTCCTGATATCGGTCCAGCGTGGCATAGACGGGCTGCGCACCGCCTTCGGTGATGTCCTCCAGCGTGATGATCAGATCCACGGTGAGATCCTCCGCGACTTCGATGCCGCCACTAACGTCAATCCTCAAGCCAGGTTGCATCTCGCCTGTCTTTCCATCGCGCAGCTGGCAGGATTCCGCGCGAATGCAGAACGGCTTGCGAGGCAACGGTGCGACGCGCATTCCCGGGAACGTATCCTTGAACACCTGCTCAGCGCTCTTAGGTGGGACGTGCTTCGGGGTGGGCGGAGGGCGTGGGTTTCCGCGGGGCGGAGGCGGCCGTGGAGTCGGCGTCTCCTCCGCCTTGTCTTTGCGCCAGAGGTAAAGATAGATGCCGACTCCGGCGAGGACCAAGGTGGCGGCGATGTATGCGTAGACGTTCATGCCGGAGCGATGGAGCGGCAATGCTCCCTCAGGCGCTCCTTACTGCCAATCTCATAAATACCGCCCTACCCATCCACCTGCCAGGCAGCCATGTCCGCGAAGAACCTAGCGTGACGTGCCTCGGCACAGGCGACCTTGAACCAGCGCTGCCGCGGGGCCGAAGGGGACAAATCGTCGTACCAGACCGCGACGGTTGGCATCAGCGGGTGCGGAGCCCGCCAAAGTTCTAGACCTTTATGGCCCGTGGCGGATTCGGCCCATGTCGTAAAGGCGTGAGTTTCTTCCCGCAGGAATTCCAACAAGGGACCCGAAAGATCGTCCGGACCTCCGAAGCCTACGTCGTAGTCGTACAGATAGGCACCCGCGAGCTGCTTGGCGAAGGCGGCGACATCCGTGTTCTCCCGGCGAAAGCCGGCAGGGAAAGAATAACGGTCGGGCCAGGTGGCCAGCATCGTCTCGCGCACGATCGCGAAATAAGTCCACGCCATCATGACCCGGAAGCGGCTTTCTTCGTCGCCTCTTTGCATCGCCGAGGTGATTCGTCGGCGCGTCGAAAATGCCAGGTAATCAGGATTAGCAGCCATGGTCAGGTGATCGCTTTGCAGGCCTTAATGATGAGTCCAAGGATGAACAACACCCCCACGCCGACTAGGCAGCCTCCGAGATAGTTGCCCCAGCCGCCGGCCCTTTCAGCCTTGGCGTTGATCACGAAAAGGAAAAAAGCGCCGGTCAACAGCATGCAGATTAATTGGCCGGGGTCCTTCATGACACGTAAATATGAGGGCCCTCTGGCCCCAGGTCAATCCGACCGGACCCGTGGGGATTATTTTACGAAATCTTTACATTGAAAATTACAATACAATTGCGAGCTGCCTCACCCTGAAGCAGATTCCTTCACCCACCCCCATCCTAATGCGAGACTACAACGAATATTACGTCTTCCTCAACGCCACCCCCCAGAGCAGCCAGGCTGACATCGAAAGGGCCTACCAATCGGTGATCGGCGAAGCCCGCCGGCAAGGCGGCTTCATGCTGGACATCGTCGAAGAGGGTTATCGTTGCCTCTCGAATCCGACCACGCGCTCCCAGTATCATGCCGGTACCTATCGGCACGACGTCCGCGTGAGCATGCTCCGCGAGTCCCATGACCGCGAAGGCCGCACCGCCCAATTCGAGGCGTTCCCGCGGCTCAAGAAAATCCAGTTCTATCAGTATATCTTCGACTCCGACGAGGTGAATGTGTCCTTCGAGATGCTCCCCAACGGCAAGTTCCGCAATACGAAGACCGGCGAGATCGTCGACCAGATCTAGTCTCCGCATGGGCCTCTTCGACTCACTCTTCGGGCCTTCGATCAAGGAGCGGATGTTGCCCTACTTCCAAGGGCGCGGACAGCCGATACATGAACGAATTAGCCGTTGCGTGCGCGAAGTGTATCCCACCCTGGAACTAAGCGACATCACTAGCTTCCATGAGGTAGGGAGTGAACTAACCGAGGCGACCGACGGTTCGAACGAGGCGCAGGCGATTTTCTCGGCCTGCGCCGCCCGGGCGGGCATGAAGGTCGTCGCCATGGCCATGCAGAAAGGTTCTGACCCCGACTGGCGCGTCATCATCAACAGCGAGAGTGTCGGCGTCTCCGCCCGACCGTCCGCTCTCCTGCAATTCGGTAAATTCCGTAATCGACGTACCCGCGTCCAGATCTGGATGTGCCTCCATGACGATGATACACCGATGATGGACATCGTCGCTGACTCCGAGTGGGAGAGACTTACCTGAACTCCATGCGCGACCCTGACTTCAATTACGACAAAGCCTCGCTGAGCGAACTCCAGACACAGGCGGCCAAGAATGACGCCTATGCGATGAACGCGCTGGCCTGGAGACTGGCGCACGGCGAAGGCGTGACCACCGATGGCGTCGAATCACGGCGATGGTACGCCCGCTCCGCCGCCCTCGGGAACGCCGAAGGCCTTCATAACCTTGGCGTCAGCCATGTGAACGGCGACTTCGGCAAAATCGACCCCGTCGAAGCCTGCCGGCTGTGGCGTTTGGCCGCGGCCAAGAACCATCATGCCGCCCTCGCGAATCTAGCGATTTCGTATTATTACGGAAACGGGGTTCCCCAAGACTACGCCCAAGCCCGGGAATGGTGCCTGCGTTCGGCCAACACCGATGAACCAAGCGCCATGGGCATGATGGGGCAGTTCTATCATCTCGGCCGAGGCGTCCCCGAGGATAAGAGCGAGGCCTTTGCCTGGTACCTTCTCGCCAGCGAACAATCCGACGAGACAGCCGTACCAAAGATGAACCTCATGAGAGAACTCAGTTCGGGGCAGCAATCCTCGGCCCGTGCCCGCGCCGAAGTGCTCCGCCGCTCAATCAAGCGCACACCTTATCTCGATTAACCCTACCCCATGGACTTCTACTCCAAACTGGATGACAAAGACGTCGAGGCCAAAGCCAAAGCAGGCGACCCCCTGGCGCAGACGCGCCTCGGCGTGCTCCATGCTCGCGGCCAAGGCCGGCCGCAGGACTTCGCGCAGGCCCGGCATTGGTGGAAACTGGCCGCTGACCAGGGCCATGCCGATGCGATGTGCAATCTTGGTAATCTCTATGACGTCATCGAGGAGCATCCCCATGACGACTTTGAAGCTGCGCGCTGGTATCAGCAGGCAGCCGAACGCGGCCACCGTAAGGCGCAGTACAACCTCGGTATCAAGTATTCCCATGGGAAGGGGCTCCCACGTGACATGGCGCAGGCGGGGCGCTGGTTCCGCGCTGCGGCCGACCAAGGCGACCCCATGGCTCAATTCAACTTCGCGCTCCAATGCGTCAAGGGCGACGGCGTACCGAAGGATAGCCCCATGGCCGCCCGTTATCTCAAACTAGGTGCGGACCAAGGGGATATCCAATGCCTCAACAGTCTGGCCATCCTGCATGCGACTGGCAACGGTGTCCCTCAAGACCCCGTCCGGGCCTACGCCCTTTGGACGGTCTCCATCCGCAAGGGCAATGAACAGGCCGAAGGGAATCTTCGCCATCTGGCTTCGACGATGACCCCGCGGCAGATCGAACTAGGCAAGCAAGCCGCCGCGCTGACTCCCTGACCAACTCTAACTTACCCTACCTATGGAACACCCACTCATCAGCCTAATGGATACGCCCTCGTTGCCCGTCGCCTTCACGAGCAAGCTACGCAACCGTGATCCGAAAGGCTGCATCCTGGCCAACGATGAGTTCTACGTCGTGTTTGAAAGCTACCCCTTGGTCGTCAAGCAGATGGCCCAGTTGATGAGCGAGAAGCGCTTCGATCTGATTCCGATCGAATATCTCTACGCCGCCTCGGTCTTCTACCGGAAGTCCCGCAACCCCCACGGCCCATCCTCCCGCCCAATCTACGTCTTTTGCCTCGAGTACACCGAATTCACCTGCGACATGAAGCCGCGGGGACTTTGGGACTCTCTCTCGGGAAAAGCCAAGGAACCAGCGGAGGTCTTCTCCGCCGTCTTCCAAGGCCGCGGCCGTATGAACATGGGTAAGGTCCCCAACGATTTCACCGAAGCCTCCGCCCTGGCGCACCTCATGGGAGGGATCTGCGAACGCCTCGGCGTCGCGCGCCGCAGCTTCCGGGAAATTGGCCCGCTTTCGCTTGGCGCCGAATGTCCGCAGATTTCCTGAGTCGGACTTGTATCCGCAATTATTGGTTTTTCTTAAAATCGCTTGAGCCCCTAAAAAATAGTGCAAGTATATCCGTTCACCCAACCAGCTACCCCATGCCCACCAGCATCGAAGAAATCAAAGAGTTCCTCGACGCCGAAAAGCTGAAGTACCAGCACCGGGAAGGCGCGAACTTCCTGCATACCGGCTTCACCCTTAAGCGCTACCGTAACCCGGAGAAGGAAAACCGCCTGCGGCTCTTCATCGCCGTGGAAGAACAAGGCGAGTTCCTCAAGATCGGGGCCCCCGGAGCCTATAAGTTCGACCCCAACGGCAACTCCTTCAACAAGCTCGCCCTCTTTCAGACGCTGCTGCAAGTCAGCCATATGACGAAGATGGCCCAGTTCGAGTACGACCCGGATGATGGCGACATCCAGGCGATCATCGAATTCCCCCTCGAAGACTCCACGCTGACGCGCCGACAGCTGATGCGCTGCGTCAACGACCTCACCGACATCGTCGACAACCACCATGAGCACATCATGGACGCCATCAAGGGAGGTCTCACGCCAGAATCCGAGCGCCAGACCAAGTCCGCCTTCGACGAATTCATGCGCAAGCGACGCGAGGAACGCCGCCGGGAATTCGGCAGCGAATCGGAAAGTCCGGGCGAGGCCTCTACTTAAGCAATCAGTTCATCGAACTCCGCCTTGTGCTTCTGGTTGAGCCAGGCGATACCTTCGTCCGCCTTGGTGACAAACGTCGACCACAACGACGGCGTCAGCTCGGCTTCGAAGTAGAGCACGAATTCTAGGTACAGGGACCCGTCCTGATCGAACGCGAGCTTGCAGACGTTATAGTCCATGTTGATTTGGTTGGCGAAGCGAGCCTTGCCGTCGGGGTCGCGATGATTCGGACTGCCGTTGAATGCCGCGATCAGGATGATGCGTCGCATCTCGGCCGTCCCCGCCATGGTGACCGTGTAATTATACCGGGAGCGAAGCCCGAAACGATCCGGTGACGACAATGCCTTTACGTGAAAGCCGATATCAGCGGCCCACTTGGCCAATGCCTGGCCGGCCGCCTCGCTGTCCATCCCGACGTCTAAGCTCAGTTTGAGGCTCATGGCTTCACTCCAAGGCGGCCTCCAGGACGACGCGATACTCCTTCATGATATGCGCCATACTGTCGTCGATCTGCGCAAGGAAATTACGGAAGAGCCGCGGATTCAAGGTCTCCAGGAAATAGAGGCTGAACTGGATCTCGAACATATCCGCGTCATTCAGGCAGAACTTTCCGATATTCAGACGGGCATTGATGTCGTTGCAGAACTTGTGCCACTCCTCCTTGCTCATGTAGCCGGGAGTCGTGCCGAAGATGCAGGTCGCCACCAGGCGGTGGTTACTATTGCGGTCGGCCTTGATGCCGATGATCCAGCGGCGGGCACCGACGACCACGAAGCTAACGTCGCCGTCCGCATCCTTGGTCCGGTAGCCAAGCTGCTGACACCACTCGCGCAAGGACCGCGTCGCCGCTTCGTTGTCGTCGATTCCGATTAGGTCGAGGTTCATAAAATCACTTCATGAAGGGACGGAAGTCTTCCGCATGTTGCTGGATGACCTGGGAGACGCCGGCCTCGCAGAACGAGAAATACTCGCGCCAGAGGGCCGGCGAGAGGCGCTCCTCGAAAGTCAGCACAAACTGGCAGGCGAAATCGGCGTCGCCGTCGAACCAGAAGTTGCCGATATTGAACGTGGCGTTGATCTGGTTGGCCAACGCGAAGCGGCCGGGCATGTCGGCGCGGTCCGGGTTCGAGGGGAAGTAGCAACGGAGGATCAGCCGTTTCATGCCGGGGCTATTGCGGAAGTGGATGTCGAATCCATAACGGCCGCGGATGCCGACCATCTTTCCGTCCGGGCGCAAGGTGGTCTTGTAGCCAAGGTTCTGGGCCCAGTCGTGGAAGGACGCAACCGCCGCCAGATCGTCGTCCGAATCACCGAGTTCGAAGTTCATGTTCATGGAGAAATTTTTTAATCGTGAGGTAAATGTCCTTCAAGAATTATTGGAGGTAAAATTATGACCGGACAGGTACGTCTCCAGCCAGGCACCGCCGGAGACTTCGTCCACGAAGGCTCCTTCCAGCTGGGCATCGAAGGCGGCGTCCAGGAACCGCTTGAAATCTTTCCCGGGCATCAGGCCGCGGGCGACCAGGTGGCGGCCCTGCATGATCGGCTTGGGCACGCCCTTATCCAGGTTCATGCCCTGCGCCTTGGCCAGCAGCCAGGCGCCATGATCGGTGGTATCCCCGACGACCTGCGGCGGACGGCCCTGGCGGTCAGCCAGGTCGACGCGCAGCAGTCGGTCGATCCGCCCTACCCTCAGCGCCAGGCGGCGGACGGCGTTGTCACCGGACTGGGCGCGAAACAGCGCCGACGGTTTATCGTGATTGGCGACATGCGGGACGATCTCATCGATGAGGCCCTGCTCACGGGTCAGGCGACCCAAAAACTTGCGGGCGATCGGCACGCCGGCCTCCTCGTGGCCCAGCGCACGCCAGCGGCCTTCGGACATGACCGTGGTGACAGCCTTGCCCAGGTCATGGCACAGCACGGCGAAGCCGACGACCAGGTCTTCGCGCGGATCGCCGACCTGCTTCTTCGCAAAGGCGTCCATGCAGTGCAGGGTGTGAGTCCAGACGCACCCTTCCGGATGCCAGACCGGGTCCTGCGGGACGTCGACGATGGCGGCCAGCTCGGGGAAATACTGCAGCCATCCGCACTCGCGCAGGAACTTCAGTCCCAGCGACGGTTTGCGGCCCTTCATGATCAGCTTCGACCATTCTTCATACAGGCGCTCGGCCGGCAGGTCGTTCGGATGCAGCGTAGCGCAGATGGCGACGGTTTCCGGCGCAACCGTGAATTCAAAGCGCGCGGCGAACTGCATGGCGCGCAGGACGCGCAATGGATCTTCGGCGAACTTCGCAGAGACATGACGAATCACGCCAGCCTTCAGGTCGCGTTCTCCCTCATAGAAATCCAGCAACTCTCCGTTCGCATCGTTCCAGCCGATAGCGTTGATGGTAAAATCGCGGCGCTCCGCGGCTTCCTTGGGTGTCAGCGTCGAATCGACGAACACCTCGAAATCGCGGTGCCCTGCCCCAACTCGGTTCTCGCGACGCGGGACCGAGACATCGACCGGAAAGTCCTTCAGCTTGATGACGCCGAAGGCGGCGCCGACCGAGATGATCTCGAACCGGGCGGACAGCGCCTTCTGGATCTGCGCCACGCTCAGGCCGAAGACCTCGATGTCGAAATCCTTGGAGCCGATACCCAGCAACGCGTCACGGACGCAGCCGCCCATAAAGAAAGGACGACCGCCGGCGGCGCGCAGCAACGCCAGGACCTCGTTCACCGGAGCAAGCTCGCCCTCGAACTTCAGCAGTCCGGGACGAAATCGTGTGGCTTGGACGGTCATGGGTTTTAGCGTTTAGCGGTCTATTTTCGTTATTTTCAGTAATAATTGAGCTTTCTACCCCTATGTCAACATGATGTTAACACCTATAAGTGTCTATTTAACAGTCCTGAGCTCCAGTACGTCGTCCTCCCCCTTGCGCCTAGGCAACCAACTATCCATACCTCACCCATGTCCGTCCCTGCCCTGTCCAAATCTCTCTTCAAACTGGGGCTGTCGTGTCCGATCAAGCTGAAGCATGCGCTGGTCCGTCCGGTTTTGCCGCGGGAGTCGGACGAGAACGAGTACATGCAGCAGCTCGCCCGTGGCGGTTACATGTTCGAGAAGCTGGTGAAGGTCTATTACCCCGGCGATGACATGCTCGTCCCGAAGGAGAGCCATGCCGACGCCTCGGCGCGCACGCTGGCCAAGATCAAGGCCGGCGATTGCACCCTGCACGAAGCGACCTTCGCGGTCGGCAGCCTCATGGCCCGCTCGGACATCATCCGCGTCACGGGCGACACCCTTGACCTGATTGAGATCAAGTCGGCCTCCGCCGAGGTTGAGTCCAAGCTGGTCGCCGACCCCAAGGAACTCCTCAAGAAGAGCTGGGAACCGTATGTGGTCGACCTGGCCTACCAGGTACACGTCGCCCGCCTGGCCCTGCAGGCCGCCGGCATCACCAAGACCATCCGCGCCTGGTTCTATCTACCCAATAAGCTGGGCGTCGCTGGCCCGGAAGAGGTCCGCGGGCTCTTTACCCTCACCGAGAATGGCCCAGGAGGCCGTCCGACGGTCGAATACAAGGGCAAGGCTAAGCCGGGCGACGAAACGTCCCTGATCGCCATCCTGGAGGCCACGGAAGCCGTCGCCCAAGCCTACCCCAGCGAGGAATCCATCGCCGAGGCCTCCGCCCGTCTTTCGGGGTATGTCGCCAGCGGCAACTGGCCGGCCGTCGAAGTCGGCATAAAGTGCAAGGCCTGCGAGTTCAACGTCCCCGGGCAGACCTCGGGCTATGACCTGTGCTGGGGCACCCAAGCCCGCGCGGAACACCACCTCTTCACGCTGGGTTATCTCGGCAGCATGGAATACCGCCAACCGGGCACCGTCCGTCGCATCGTCGAGCAGACCGCCCCACGGGCTCCGCGCATCACCGACCTTCAGGACGAAGACGTCGCCGGCGACACCTCGCTCCAGCGCGGATGGAAACGCCAGATCATGGCCGTGCGCACGGGTCGGGCGTTCATCTCGCCGGAAATCGTCCGCGATGCCGCTACCCTGATGCGCTGCAAGCCCGAGCACTATCCGCTGTTCTTCCTGGACTACGAAGGCACGCGTTGCGCCCTGCCCTCAGCGCCGGGGTGTCGTCCGTATGGACAGGTCGCGTTCCAGTGGAGCTGCCACGTCATCGACAACCCCGGCGCGTCACCTCGACATGTCGAATGGCTCGATACCGAGAACGACAACCCCAACGTCGGCTTCCTGGAGTCCCTACGGAAGCTCCTCGGCGAACAAGGCACCATCTATCACTGGGCCGACTACGAAGTCGTCATCACCCAGGAACTCGCCGACGAGATCCGTGGCGACGAATCCAAGGCCGAGCTTGTCTCGTGGGTGGATCGCAATTGGGGAACGAACGCCAAAGCCAAGAAGATTGCCGTCAAGAGCGAGCGATGCCTCGACCTCCTCGAGATCTCCCGCGGGCATTTCTACGACCCTGCCATGATGGGCAGCCATTCGATCAAGAAGGTCCTTCCCGTCGTCTGGAAGAACCCCGCCATCCAGAAACTCTTCCCCAAGTACGCGCAAGACCTGCATGGCCAGCCCGTGAAGAATCCTTACGACGCCCTGCCCGCCCTCACCCTGCAGGATTCCAAGGACAACGCCCTCGACCTCTCAAAGCTCGGCGACCTCGACGTCGTCAAGAACGGCCCCGGTGCTATGCTCGCCTACGAGCACATCCGCTATGGCCTCGCCGCCGGCGACCAGGCCGTCCGCAAGTCCATGCGCCGACAGCTCATGCGGTATTGCGAACTCGATACCGCGGCGATGGTGATGGTGTGGAAGTATTGGCTCGGTTGATGCAAAAACGTCTTCGGGTCTCAGGTCTCGGCAATCGGGTATCAGGTACGGGTTATCAGGTTCGGGTACGGGTGCGGGCCCTGAACCTGACCCTGGTGCTGAACACCTGAACCCGGGACCTGACGGCCGAGACCCGGGACCTGAGAATGAAATCCCGGTTTCCCTATGCTGACCCCCTCGCGGCTTCGCCGCGTTCAGACTAGTTTTGTTTCAGCGCTCCAAAGGCACAGCCTGACCCCGTGTTCGGCCCCAATTTACCTCACCTTTGAAACACCAACTCATGACACCTGACGGGTTCACCGGGAAGCCCGTCGCCGCCGTGCTCACCTGTTGACTCTTGTAGAAAGTTAACCATAAAAATTAATCACCCCCTGAAATGAGCCTCGCTGGACCAAAAAATAGAACTGCCCCAACGCCCACAGGTGCGTAACTGAATATTAATTGACTGGTAATAATCCAATTACTGGAAATTTCACCCCTTCCCCAAACGAATATGCCTAGCTCCATCGCCGAAATCAAGGTCCTCCTCACACATATGGGAATCAAACATCAGATGCACGAAGGCGCGCTGTTTGTCCCCTATAAAACGACGAACTATACGAACACGACCAACCAGAATAACGGGGTCGTCATCCTCGTCGTGACGGATAACGAAGGTGAAATGGTCCGCCTGATGGTGCCGAACGCCTACAAGTTCGCCGACAGCGGGAATTCATATAACAAATTGGCCTTGATGCAGACGCTGCTCCAGATCACCTACGCCACGAAGCTGTTGCAGTTCGAATACGACCCAGAGGACGGCGAAATCCGGATTACGGTAGACGTCCCCGTCATGGATTCATGCCTGACCGAGAAACAACTAGGCTTCTGCATCGACTGCATCGTCCACTGCCTCGACACTTTCCACGATCAAATCTCCGACGCTATGCGCCATGGTCTTGCGCCCGAGAAAGACGAAGAAAGGCAACAGGCTTGGGAAGAGTTCAAGAAGACCCGTGCCGCTCAAAGAAGGCGCGAACTAGAGGGCGGCCACTGAGGAGCCACCCACGCGCCACTAGGCAAACATTATGTCGCGGAATTCACCCGCCTGCCGCTCGGCAACATGGATCGCTATCGCTGCCTGTTCCCGTCAATCAACTGAACCTACACCTAGCATACCAAAATGAGCGAACCTTACAGGCCTCCCGATCAACGATGGCAAAAGGCTACAGAAAATTATAAAGAAGCGCTTTTCAACCGGGACCCGCAGCTGGTGAAGAAGATGGCGGAGAACGAAAATCCGCCCCCCCTCTTTTCAAAGGTTCCCGGCTTCGAAGACTCTGTCGCCAGATACCGGTTTTACTATGGGGTCATGCTTTACGAAGGTAAGAAGCTCCCACGCGACTACGCTGAAGCCTTTAAATGGTTCACGAAGGCCGCCGCCAATGGTAATGACGATGCAATGCATGCCTTGGGCATCTGCCATTTTATGGGGCATGGCGCTGAGCAGGATTCGATCAAGGCCGCCCAATGGTTCCGGCAGGCGGCCGAACTCGGTAACAGTGAAGCCCAGAACAACCTGGGGAATTGTTACAGCAACGGCGACGGGGTCCCCCTGGACTTGGAACAAGCCGCCCACTGGTGGAGGAAGGCGGCGCTGCAGCACAACCAACAGGCGCAGTTCAACGTCGGTTGCATGGCCCTCCAGCTGGATAACGACCAAGTCGAAGCCTACTTCTGGTGGCGGATCTTGGGAATTAAGCACCCCCAGGCACCTAATCGACTGCGTCAACTGATCGAACTCATGCCGCCGGAAATTCTGCAGAAAGCGGAACGCCGCTACGCCGCTATCGGCTCCGAAGACGAAGCCTGATACCTCCCCTCGAAAAGTCACGAACCGTAAAGCCATCATTCGTACCCCCTCTCGCCTTGGACTCACTACCGTGCACGAACTGATCAAACTCACGGAATGGGGTACGCTCCCCCTGGCGTATTCCAGCTACCACCACCGCGGTGGGCTCGCGCAGCGAGGCCGTGTGCTGGTCAGCCAAGACTACTATCTCATCTTCGAACCGAGGCCTTGCACGGTCAACCAGGTCCTGGCCGTGAAAGAGGCGATGATGGCGGGGAAAGAGGTCCAGCTTCCCCCCTCGGGCATCGAGTACCTTTACACTGTGAGTGTCTACTATCGCAAATCGCGCAACCCGCATGGTCCTTCCCACCGGCCGATCTTCGCCTTCTGCCTCGAGTACTCCGATTTCAGCTGTGAGATGCGGCCGCAGACCGAGGCCGAGATCAAGGCCGGCAACGAGCCTTCCCCGACGCACGTTTTCGTCGCCTACTTCCACGGCAAGGGCCGCAATAACGCCGGCCTCGTCCGAAATGACTTCACGGACGACAGCGCCTTCGACCTGCTCATAGCGAGCGCCTGCACCGTCCTCGGCCTGACCCGCGACGACTTCCGCCACTTGGGTACGCTGGCGTACGGACATGATTCGCCGGAACTCGCCTGACCACCCCGATGATCAAAAGAATCGTAGCCAAGGTCGGCAGCGCCATCCTCACGCTACTCTTCATAGCATACGCCATATTCGCGTTCGTGTACGATGAAAGAATGGGCGCCAAGCTCTCGGAGTTGCTCACGCCATCCGCGGAACAACTCATCCCGCTCTCTCTCTGCGTAGGCCTGGTCGCCATGCCGATGCTCTACCTCAACCGTCGTACGCGCTTCTACGCCGGCATCGGATTTGGCCTGAGCGGGATATACCTCCTGACGATCGCATGGCTCGACTGCCTCTCATGGAGTCAGCACTTCTTGAACAATTTCTTCTTCAACGCCACCAACCTCATCCCCTTCATCGGATGCCTCCTTACCAGCATCATCGGTCTGCTGTGTACGGCGAGCTGGGCCGAGCTTGCGTTTGTGGTCATCTGCACCGCGGCTTCGATTGGTAGCCTCACCCTGTGCGCCAAGATCATCCAGGAAGACACCCTCGAGGACGCGCCCAGGTCCGCGCCCGACACCTATGGCATCGCGATGGGCTTGGTCTGGCTCAAGACTTCGGTCTGGGTGACCTTCATTCTAGCGATCTTGCCGATGATTTTCCAGTTCGAGGAAAACGCCAAGACGCTCTCGATCATCCTCTTAGCCACCGCATGCTATATGGTGCTCATCGGACTCGGACTCGCGAACCGATGGAAGATCGCGCTTCCATTCGCCATCATGTCCGAGTGCTCGATAGCATACTCCGCTTACGGACAGGCGATGGCCGCAGACTGGCACAACACGATGGTTGTCTACGGTCAAATCTTCTTGCTGCTGTTGTCTCTGATCGGAATAACGGCTTATCTCTTGCTGATATTACCGGCTAACCTGAGCTATTACTTCCGTTCCGGAGACGACGACTGAAGGGCTCAGAGGCCCGACTTCCGGGCCATCTCGCGCAGCTCACGTTCCAGCGCGCCATCGACCACCTTGTCGCCTAACTTCTCCCGGAGGCGACGGAGGACGGGGCCGGCGACGACAATCTTCTCTTGCGCCAGCGCCTGTGCCTTCATGCCTGCGCGCCGATAGGCGGCATCGTCACCATCCATCACGGCCTGACGCACATCCTCCCAAGCGAACAGCATCTGACCATTGATATCGGCGATCTGCTTCACGATGGATTGGGCCGACTTGTCTTGGACTTGCGAGGCAGCAATCGTCTGCTTCAGCTTGATCTGGGCGACCTCATCCAGGCTACGACGAGCGGAGCGTGCCCACTCCGCAGGGACCATGCCCGGGTCGCGCAGCCCCCTCACCATTGGGGTGAGACCGGCATTCCAATCGGCGACTAGGATTTCAAAGCGTGCGATCTGCCTGAAGTCGGCCTTCGAAAGCTTACCAGACGAGTCATAGGCGTGGCTATAGACATCGATAAGCTGCTCCTCGGTCAGGGCCTGGGCGGGCGTGGCCACCCCGAACAGAAGGACGAAAGCGAGGCTGAGATAACGAAGAATCGACATAGGAGTATGGTCTATAGGCGACTCTGCCCTGACAATAGAATTAAACAGCCATGATACCGCCCGACTCATCGACCTCAGGACGTCCAACGTGGGCCTAACGTGCGGCCCCGTCCCGCAACTCCGGGAGGGGCGCAAAAGCGTAACTTAGATACTCCGAGCAATGACCATTGATCTGCGAAAGACTGGAAACCCTCAGCACCCCCTTATGCAGGAACCCAGCATAGTCGACGCGCCCCTGACTGCAAATTGAAGTCAAGCAGATGGCCTCTCCCAGGACGACATACGGCCCCTTGGAGAGCTCGGGGTTGCTACGGTCAAACCACTTCAAGATGAGGGCGGTGTCCCATGCTCCCCCGATGCAGACCGTGATCACTTCGCCGTCGGGATAAAAGCGTATCGTGTAAGTGGAGTCACCGGCAGCCGACCGGGCATGATAGAAACCGTCGCACCGAGGGGCGGCGGAGTCATTCGGAGCAGGAGAGATGCTTGTCATAGCATGAATTTTCTTAAATCAGGCGCTCAGCGCTTCGTCGGCTTTTCCGGCAGGGTCAGCCACATGACGACATAGACGAGGAAGAGCGGCGTACAGAAGGCGAGGCGCGGGATCAGCACGTGGATGTCCCACTTGTGCGCGAGGCCAGCGCAGACGCCGCCGGCCACCTTCGCATCGGAGCTACGATAGAAGCCCGCCCCAGTCCCGCTGCTGGCCGCAGTACCCGGAGACGAAAGACGGGGCGGTATACCCGCCTCCGCATAGATGGCAAAAGCCTCTTGCCCGTTCACGACAAAATTCACCCTGAGGCCCGCCTGCGGCAAGGAGGCGGTGCTACGCCACTCGGCGCCTCGGAACGTGTAGCGCACGCCATCGTCACCTAAGATCAGACCGGACGAGGCGGAGACATTGAAATCAAGGACCTTGCCGGCGACGGAAGCTCCGGATGCCGCCCGAGGGGCCGTGCCCCCGGCCAGTCGCTGGGAGACCAAGACCCAGCCGGACATACCTATCGTCCAGCAATGGTCAGTCGGAAGCACCGCACCTGCCGCCACCATCGCGGAGAGCCGTGTTTCGGCCACCTCCAGGATGATCTGTCCGTTGCGTGAAATCTTGAACACCACCTCGGCCGCTGGAGAGCTGTCTGGCACGGGAACCCGGGGCGGAGGCTGCGTCACCGCGGGCGGGGATGCAGGCGCAGACTCTCTCGGCATGGCCGTCGTAGGTACGACTTTGGAGGGAGTAGCGGTTCGGGCGTTGGGGTTGAACAGCCTGATCGGACCCACAGGTCGCATCTGCTTGGACATGGCTTCCGGCGAGACATCCGACTTACCTAATGGCTTTCCCCAGGCCTCATGATTGATGACATGGGTCAGGTCCCACAATAACTCGGCAAGTTCTTCCTTTTCGGCGATGTTTCGGAAGACGGCGTTGTCCAATCGTCCGAGCTGAATGAGGTCACGCCCGTTCGCGATCGGGATCCAATGCACCGGAATACGGTGGATACCCTGCTTGGCCGTGCTCTCCGGCGTGATGGCCTCATCTTCACTCATCCGGGAATAAGCGCCCGAGACGTAACCGACGGCATGCAGGTGGTGGTTCTCGCTCTCCAGGAAGACGTAGTCGCCGACCTTGGCTTCATGAGCCATGCGCCAGACCTGAGAGCCGAATTGAGCGCCGTATCCTTTGAAGAGGGACCCCTCCTTACCCGCCTCGACTGCCTGTTCCTGCGTGAGCCCGACCGGATTGAAATCCGTCAGCGAAAAACTGTAGGTGCCATTGGCGAAATGCTGCTCCGGGAGCGGCGCAATCCCCTCTTCCTTCGCGTTCTTACCGGCCTTGGCGAACCAGATGCGGAGGTGAACACCGCCTTCCGGGCGGGCAAAAAACGTGCGGGGCTTTCGTTCGCTCATGAATGTGGGCCTCTTAGATGCTATATATGTTCTTTTAAGCAAACCAAGACCTACGGGGCAGATTTCGCCGGACCGGTAGGTCGGCTATTTGACAAAGCAGGTCCGCGAGGCACACCGACGCTCCTACCCATCATGATTCCCACTCCCCCTGCCTCCCCCACCCCGATCGCCGACGCGGCCGCCGTCGCCACGCTCATGCTGAGCCGCGGCAAGTACTTCATCGCCTCGAAGGTCGATAAGAGCATCGCGCCGGAGGCAGGTCAGGCGCCGTTCGCCGTGAATTTCGCCGGGGTCGTGCGCGGAAGCACCCCGGACAACCGCCTCTTCCAGGTGGATATCTTCGGCGTGACCGAGGACTTTGAGACCCCGGAGAGCTCCGTGGTCGGCCATCGCATGATGAGCCTCGAAGAACTGCTCAATGCGACCTTCTTCCCTGACTTCACGACCATGCAGGATCAGGCCGCCGTGAACACCGGCCTGTTCGAGTCGCTCAACATCGTCTAAAGTTCCCGACATGAAAAGGCCAGGCTGCCCCGAGGGTAGCCTGGCCTTTTGCTATCTGGCTTATGCGGCGTCCTTGGTGAAGTCGTTGAAGCCAGGTCCTGACTGGGTAGGTTCGGCTTCGGAGAGTTCCATCAGCTGGCGCAGGCGGGTCGGGTGGCGCAACTTCTTGAGGGCCTTCACTTCGATCTGCCGGATACGCTCGCGGGTGAGCCTGAAGTAGCGGCCGACTTCCTCGAGCGTCCGTTCGACGCCGTCCAGGAGACCGAAACGGAGGATCAGGACCTCCTTCTCCCGTTCGACCAACGAGCGCAGCGCCGCATCGACCCTCATTCGCATTTCACGGATTCGCTCCTCGCTCGCGGCCTCGTCAGCCTTCTTTTCTTCCCGGATGGTGCCGAACAGCTCGATGATATCGATCTCTTCGCCCCCGAGCGTCTCCACGGAAGCCTGCTCGTGCATGAAATTTTCCACCTGCTTGACGGCCTGAACGGACAGCTTGGCCGCGGCGGCGAGTTCCTCGACGGTCGGATCACGGTCCAGGTCCTCCCTCAGCTGCGCCCGCGCCTTGGCCACCGAGTTGACGGTTTCGAACATGTGGACCGGCACGCGCACGACCTTAGCTTGATTAGCGATGGCCCGCTGGGTTGATTGGCGGATCCACCAGGTGGCGTAGGTCGAGAATTTATAGCCGCGGTCATACTCAAACCGGCTGATCGCCTTCAGGAGACCAAGGTTCCCCTCCTGCACCAGATCGGAGATAGACAGGCCTCGGTCGAGGTAGCGGCGGGCGATGGAAATCACGAGGCGGAGATTGCGGATGGTCAGCTCGTTCATGATGCGCGTGACTTCGGCATCCTGCCCACCAGCCTCAGCCGCCTCGAGCGCCTTGAAGAGTTCGACCTCCTGCTCGCGGGTGAGGATGGATTTCCGGCCGACCTGCTTGACGTAGACGTCGAACGGATCGAAGGGGCGGACCTTAACGTAGACGACCCGCGGACCGACGAGCTCTTCGGTATCCTCGCGCTGCTTCCGGTGCGCCGCGACCTCATCGTCGTCGAGCAGCGTGATATTGAGGCCATCAAGCAGGTTCATGACCTTCTCGATCAGCTCCGCGTCGATGAGGCTTTCGGGAATAGCCTGGTTGATGTCCTGGATGGTGACGTAGCCGTTCTTATTAGATAGGCTGATGAGGTGCGGGATCTGCTCGTTGACCTCATGGCGGGACGGCGGGAGCGAGACGGATTGGGATAAGGCGGCGAGCGCCTCGGGGGTGATTTCGGGATTTTCCATAAGTATGGGTAAGTTAGGGTGAGCAGTAGGTGTGACCGTTCAGGCGGCGAGGAGCTCTTCGGGCCAGGAGACGATGGGCGGCTGGGGCTTGTCGGCGTGGGCGCGGCGGAAGATCTCGAGGGTGAAGTCATCGACGAC
>Ga0209297_1000464_pt1 | contig 26152 bp, 24 predicted proteins | sample S_130805_MF_Meta_FD_187322 | JGI IMG/M metagenome (GOLD analysis project Ga0209297, IMG submission 187322) | Freshwater microbial communities from Lake Simoncouche, Canada to study carbon cycling - S_130805_MF_MetaG (SPAdes) (version 2) | ecosystem: Environmental > Aquatic > Freshwater > Lake ...
ATAACGCCGGCCGAGATGCGACCTTCGACCATAGATGCGCCGAGTGTGCCGGCATTGAAGTTACAAAAACCTTCGTGCATGACTGTTGTTCCACTTGCCAAGTGCGCGCCGAGGCGTACACGGCTGGCGTCTGCAATGCGAACACCAGAAGGCACGACGTAATCGGTCATGCGAGGAAACTTGTCAACTCCGTGCACGACGAGGTGCTGACCTTGGCGCAACAAGTTGTAGCGAACATCGTCAAGCGTGTCGATAGCAACTGGACCGATTGAAGTCCAGGCGACATTGGTGAGTAATCCGAATGCTCCGTCGAGATTGATCGTGCGTGGCTCAACCAAGCGGTGAGAGAGCAGATGCAGGCGCAAGTACACATCTGTGGAACTAGTTGGTGCTGCTTGGGTGTCGATGACAAGTGAAGTAGGAACAATGGCGACTCCACGGCGCTCATCAGTCGTTGACTGAGTTTCGGTTGGTGTACCACTCGGGACTTCAGTTCCTAAACCAAGATGACGAAAGAAGGTGTCAAGTGTGGTGCCGTCTGCAGCAATCGTTGCCAGCCCAAGGCCCCAGGCGCTTGTGGGGGTGGAAGGTGAAGCGGCCACGGCTACTTAGCCTCTGGGCGAAGTGTCGGGAACAGAATCACATCTTTGATTGAACCAGCAGCGGCCAACAACATGACAAGTCGATCGATGCCAATTCCAAGACCTGCAGTCGGTGGCATTCCAAACTCGAGTGCACGCAAGTAATCCTCGTCCATGCTGCCGGCTTCATTATCACCAGCAACTTTGGCTTTTTGCTCGTCTTCGAATCGCAACCGTTGCTCGACAGGATCATTTAACTCGCTGTAACCATTTGCGAGTTCGCGGGCCCCGATAAATAATTCGAAACGCTCGGTGAGATGCGGATCGTTGCGGTCTGCGCGTGCAAGTGGCGAGATCTCAACTGGGTGTCCCGTCACGAATGTCGGCTCATGGAGATCACCCTCGGCGAGTTCGGCAAATATTTCTTCGATAATGCGTCCCGAGCCCCAGTGTGCATCCGTTTTGATCTTGTGTTTTGCGGCAATATTGCGAACGACATCTATATCCATTGAAGGGTGCAGCGTTTCGCCAACTTTTTCGCCAGCCAAGTCAATCATGCGCGCTTTGCGCCATGGTTGAGCAAGGTCAAATTCTTTTCCATTGATAATGACGACAGTGCTTCCAGTTGCTTCACGTGCAGCGTTGGTGATGAGTTGTTCTGTAAGCGCCATTACCTCGGTGTAATCACCAAATGCCTGGTAGCTCTCCATCATCGTGAACTCTGGGTTGTGACGCGTGGAGATGCCTTCGTTGCGAAACACGCGGCCGATCTCAAATACGCGCTCCATGCCGCCAACGATCAAGCGCTTGAGGTGCAACTCGAGTGCGATGCGCAAAAAGAGTTGCATGTCGAGCGTGTTGTGATGGGTGATGAATGGGCGAGCGTGAGCACCGCCGACTTCCATGTGCAACACAGGGGTTTCTACTTCGATGAATTGATTGTCGTGCAACGTCTTTCTAAAGCTGGCAATCGTTGCATGACGTATTTCAAATGTTCGACGAGCCTCTTCGTTGATGATCAGGTCGGCATAGCGTTGGCGATAACGAGTGTCGACATCGGTGAGTCCATGCCATTTGTCCGGCATCGGGCGCACAGCCTTAGCCAGCAATTGCGCTTTGTCGACTTTGACTGAAAGCTCGCCTTTGCGCGTAGTCATGACCAAGCCACTTACGCCAACCCAGTCGCCTAAATCAAAATTGTTGATTGCATCAAACTCATCGTCACCAACAATTGCCTTCGATACAAACAACTGAATGTCGCCAGTGCGATCGCGCAATGTGCAGAAAATAAGCTTGCCTTGATCGCGCTTGAGCATGATGCGGCCGGCGATAGTGACGTGGTCGGTAGTTTCATTGCCTGCTTCAAGCGCACCATGTGTTGTGCGAATTTCACCGAGCGTGTGGGTGCGGTCAAATCGATACGGATATGGGTTGGTGCCTTGAGCCCTGAGTGCTTCGATGTTGTCGAGGCGACGAGCCATCTCGGCGGCAAGGCCGCTCGAAGTTTGGGCTGGGTCGAGATTGTCGCCGTTTTCGGCTGATTCGGGGCTTAAAGTCACGCTCACAAACTAGTCGCGCGGGCTTGATGTGTTGTTACTAGTTTTGCTATTCAATAACGGCGAGCACGTCGCCGGAGCCAACTTTGTCACCTGCAGTCACATTGACTTTGGTGACTTTTCCAGCCTTTTCTGCGGTGATTTGGTTTTCCATCTTCATGGCCTCGAGCACAACAACAGCATCTCCAACAGCGATCGTTTGACCCACTTCGACCATTACCTTGACGATCGTGCCTTGCATCGGGGCAGTCACTGCGCCGCTTGCGGCACCACCACCTGCGCCGCCCGAGCCACGTGTTGGCTTCTTGGTCTTTTTGGCAGTGCCTACTGCAAACTCTGGCACCCACATCTTGACGTCAAATCGCTTGCCATTGACTTCGACAGTGGTTGAGCGCTCGACCAACTCTTGGTCGTCGGTTGCTGTTGGCGCTCCTGCATTGGAAACAAGTTGCGAAAGGTCAAGGGTTTCTTCAACCCATTTTGTGGAGTGTGTAATCGCTGAGAAATCTGGATGGCGCAAGATTGCCAGGTCGGCAGGAATAGTGGTGTGTACACCAACTATCACCATTTCTTCGAGTGCGCGAATAGTGCGAGCAATTGCGGTGTCGCGGTCTTTGCCCCACACGATTAATTTGCCAACGAGATTGTCGTAGTACTGACTAACAGTGTCGCCGGCTTCGTAACCACCATCGAAGCGGGTGCCGAAACCGTCTGGCGTGGTGAGAGCGGTGATCGTGCCAGGTGAAGGCAAGAATTTTCCAGCTGTTGGATTTTCGGCGTTGATACGTACTTCGATGCCATGACCATTACGGCGAGCAGCGACTTCTTTTTGTGTCATCGGTAGTTTTTCACCGGATGCAACAAGTATTTGCCATTCAACCAAGTCGATGCCCGTGATCACTTCGGTAACAGGGTGCTCTACTTGCAAGCGAGTGTTCATCTCAAGGAAGAAGAAGTCGTTGTCTTGGTAAATGAACTCAACGGTGCCTGCGTTGTAGTAGCCAACTGCTTTTGCTGCCTTGACAGCGGCTGCACCCATTGCTTCTTCCATGCCTTTGGGCAGGCCAGGTGCTGGTGCTTCTTCGATCAGTTTTTGGTGACGGCGCTGCGCCGAGCAGTCGCGAGTAGAAACCCAAACGACATCTCCGTGTTTGTCACCGACGAGTTGTACTTCAATGTGGCGCGGCCATGTGAGGTAGCGCTCAACATAAATTTCATCACGACCGAAGAAAGCCTTTGACTCGCGTTGAGCGGAATCCATTGCTTCTTGCACTTGGTCTGCAGACTGCACAACTTTCATTCCGCGTCCGCCACCACCAAATGCAGCTTTGATCGCTACTGGCCAACCAAACTCGTTACCGAAGTCCGTAATTTCTTTGGCGCTTTTTGTGAACTCTGTGGTGCCAGGCACGATTGGTGCGCCACCGCGAAGTGCAGCTTTGCGCGACGAAACTTTGTCACCCATTTCGACGATTGCGGCTGGGGGTGGTCCGATGAATGCCACGCCCATGTCAGTGATGGCCTGAGCAAAGTCAGCATTTTCGCTAAAGAAGCCGTAGCCGGGGTGAACGCCGTCGGCGCCGCTCTTGCGAATGGCGTCCAGGATGGCTTCAGTGTTGAGGTAACTTTCTGCGGCAGTTTGACCGCCAAGGGCATATGCCTCGTCGGCAAGTCGCACATGGAGAGCGTTGCGATCGAGTTCGGAATACACAGCAACCGTGGCGATGCCCATTTCACGGGCGGTTCGGATGACTCGAACGGCGATTTCGCCTCGATTGGCTATCAGGATTTTTTTCAACACGGCTTACTATCTTTACCTGATGAACCTTGTGTCTCCCAACCAGCCCGAAAACACGGGCGCATGGCCCAATGGTTGGTGGGTTTCAGTTGTTGCTGAAACTGGCAGCACCAATGCAGATCTGTTGGCGAGTGCGCATAATGGCGCCGCACATCACAGCGTCTTGGTGGCCAAATTTCAGAGCGCAGGCAAGGGCAGGCTCGATCGCACGTGGGTTGCTGAACCGGGATCCAACTTGCTTGTCTCGCTTCTGTTTCGTTTTGCAGACACGATCGAACGACCTACACATCAATTCACGCAGATGGTGGGAATGGCGGCTGCGCTTGCAAGTAAACAACTTGTGCAACTCGAGCCACAAATGAAATGGCCTAATGATTTATTGATTGACGGCAAAAAGGTTTCCGGGATTTTGGCACAGGGTGCAGCCGATTTTATTGTCGTTGGTATTGGCGTCAATGTTGGCTGGGCGCCACCAGATGCGGTGTCGCTCAATGCTGCATCTCGTACTGCACAAACCAAACCGCTCGATTTGCTGCGAGAGATGTTGAGTCATATTGAGGCTCTCGAGGCTCTCGACCCAACACAACTGCACGCGAGATATGTGAAACAGCTTTCGACGCTTGGTCAAGAAGTGCAGGTAGAGATGGCAAAGCAAGTGGTAACAGGTCGTGCCTCAAGAGTGCTCATAGACGGTCGGCTTGAAGTTGTTGATGACAGTGGTCAGACTCATCAGATTGACACTGGAGATGTAGTGCACCTGCGGGCGCAGTGATGAGTCGCAAATCGCGCGTCACTTGTATCGAGCGATTAGCGTCTAACAGTGGTGGTACATCGTCCTAAAACACGAACTCGTGGCAAGCGCTCAACACGGTTAATTATCACCGCTGTGGCTGCGCTTGTTACTGCAGTCGCGGGTTCGTTTGGGATTGTTCGAAGTGTGCATGCCCAACTTGACGGGATTCAACGTGAGACAACTGCGACAAGCGCACTGTCTCCGCCGGATCCATTATTTGAAAACTATTTGCTGGTGGGCTCTGACTCGCGGGCTGGTGCAGACCCAACAGACTCAGACTTCAATGCAGTAGGTGCAGAAGGAGACATCGGCGGCCAGCGGAGCGACACGTTGATGGTGATGCACTACGTGAAGAAATCAGGCTCAGTTTCATTGCTGTCGATACCGCGTGACCTGTGGGTTGCAATTGGTGGCGGCGAAGATCATCAGCGCATCAACACCGCTTATCAAGCTGGGACAGATGTGCTTGTGCGCACCGTGCAAAGCGCGCTTGGAGTGCCAATTCATCATTACGTCGAAATAGATTTTCAGGGATTCAAAAAAATTGTTGATGCAGTTGGTGGAGTATCGGTGTGTGTCGACCATCCGTCGCGAGATAAACACACTGGCTTGTTTATGAAACCAGGGTGCTCAACGTTGGATGGAGTGGAAGCGCTTGCATTCGCGCGAAGCAGGTACTTTGAGCAAAAAGTCGACGGAGATTGGCAAATTGATGGCTCATCGGACATTGGCCGTACGGCAAGACAGCGCTCGTTTGTCGAAGCTCTTGCAAAAAGTGCTGTGCTTGGGATCGTGGGCAATCCATTTTCGGTTGGAAAAGTAATGAGCGGCGGCTTGGGTGCGATCGTTGTCGACGAGCAACTCAATCTGATTGAGTTTGCTAAGAAGATGAGACCTGCAGCAAGTGGAAATGTTGCATCGTTTCCACTCGCGGTATATGGCGACACGATTAATGGAAACTCTGTGTTGCAGTTGGGCGAAGATGCTGCTCCGCTGCTTGCGTTTTTTAACGGCAGCGGTCCGCGACCCGCTATAGAGCCAGCAGGCTAATTATTATCGGGCAGCCTTCATAGGTTGCATCACCTGTTCTACAAATCGCATAACTGGCTCAGTCGACTGTGGGTGGCCGAAGTCCATTACAAAATGTTCGACGCCGTGGTCGACCATAGTTTGCAATTCGGTCCGAAGAATTTCTGACTCTTCGTCGGTATTAGGAAGAGGTTTCTCAACAGTGATTGAGATCTGAATGTCGCTTGAATTGCGTCCTGATTTTTCTGCGGAAGCTCGCACGATGTCACGCTTGACGAGCCATCGCTCCACACTGCCTTGCGTTGATGCATTCCACATGTCCGCCAATCTTCCGACCATCGGCAAACCAATTTGTTCTCCGTATGCACCAATGCAAACAGGAGGAATCACTTCGGGCTTGGGCGGCGCCGCGGCCTCAGTGATCTGAAAATGTTTTCCGGTAAACGTTGGCGCATCCTGGGTCCACATCAATCGGCAAATATGGATGACTTCTTCGAGTTCTGCAAAACGAACTGCTGGTCGCGGAAATTCGTAGCCGTACGCTTTGTATTCGTCGTCGCGCCATCCCGCACCAATGCCCAAAATGAACCTGTTGCCCGACAGCATCTGCAATGTCGCAGCCATTTTCGCTGTAAGCGCGGGGTTTCGGTAGCCCTGCCCGAGCACATGGTGACACAACAAAACATTTGGAAATTTGGCAGCAAGCCACGTCAGAGTGGTCCAAGCCTCCATAAAGGGATCCGTTTTTTCATCGAATCCATAAAAGTGATCTGCAATCCACAGAGAATCAAAATGTTGTAGCGCTGTTGGCAAAATATTGCGCTCTTGATACATCACGATTGGCTGGTGGTCGCTCCAGCGGTTTCCAATGACGGGGGACAACCAACCAAATTTGAGATCACGCTGATGAGCCATGCTTCATGTTAATTCTTAGTGATGCGTAGAGCGCGATTGCACGAGCGGAGCAAACTCCGACGCAACCACAGGTTCACCAATACGGTTGCCCTGTACGAAATCGCAGCCCAACAGTCGTAGCCGTTGCGTTTGATCATCAGTGGTCACCCACTCGGCAATCACCGACATATTGAGTGAGTGAGCCAATTGGATGATTGAGCGAACAATCGGATCATCTGAGCCCTGCAAACCAATGTCGCGCACAAGCGTTCCGTCCAGTTTGAGGAAGTCAGCTGGAAAATCTCGGAGGTGGGCGAGTGATGAGTACCCAGTTCCGAAGTCGTCAATTGCGAGTTTGACCCCAAGACGCTTCAGCGCGTTGAGGGTACGCATGATGGCGGGGTTGTCGTTGAGCATTGTGGTTTCGTTGATCTCGAGCGCCAGATGGGATGGTTCAAGTTTTGTGTCTTTGAGTGAACCCATTACGCGCTCAACAAAACCAGAGTCGCTGAGCTGACGTGCAGACACATTGACGTGCACAATAAATGACCCGTCTACAACATTTGTGTCCATCCACGATCGCGCATCGGTGCACGCTTGACGAATAACCCAGTCACCAATGGGGCCAATAGCGCCTGACTCTTCTGCCATTTCGAGGAACACTGGAGGCGTGAGCACTCCGCGCTCGGGGTGATTCCAACGAAGCAATGCTTCTGTGCCAGCAACACGCCCTGTGTGCGTAGAAACGATTGGCTGATGCACGACAAAGAGTTGGTTGGTGGCAAGGGCGCGTTCGAGTTCGGAAGACAGAGCGGCACGATCACGGTCTGTTTTGCGCATTTCCTCACTAAACATTTCGCATCGGCCTCGTCCACGCTGCTTTGCTCGGTACATGGCTGTGTCTGCATTGCGTAGCAAAGTGACTGCTGCGTCATTTGGAGACTCTTCCGCTAACAACGCTGGCGTAGCCATCGCGATACCGATGGACGCACTAGTAAAAATCTCGATGCCTTGCAAAATGACCTGACCTGTCATTGCCTGGCGCACGCGATCTGCAACATCCATTGCCACATGCTCGTCACCTAGTCCATCGCACAACACCACAAACTCGTCTCCACCGATGCGGGCAACAATGTCTGATGGTCGAGTTGCGCTGACCAATCGTTTAGCGATGGTATTGAGCAACTGGTCACCAACTCCATGACCAATGTTGTCGTTGACATCTTTGAGTTTGTCGAGATCCACAAACAACACGGTGACACCGCGCTTAAGTGTGCGGCTGCGTTCCAATGCTTCAGAGAGTTTTCGCAGGAACAGGACTCGATTTGGCAGCCCTGTCATTGCATCGTGAGTTGCCTGTCGAGTGAGTTCGTCTTGTAATTGTTTTGCTTCGGTGATGTCGCGGGCGATGGCCGAGTAGTGAGAGATGACTCCGTCTGCTGTGCGCACAATCTGCAACACGATCGAGAGTGTGCGCATAATGCCATCTGGGCTTCTGAAACCAAGTTCGCCTTCCCAGCGATTACTTGTCGACGATGTAGTTACTTCGCGTGGTACTTGGTCGCGAATCGCCTGAATGAACATTTGTGCTGCTGCATCGTTGAGACCTGATTGTTCGTTGACGCCAATCAGTTCGCGTGCACCGTCGTTGCAAAACATCAACACGCCGTGTTGATCAAATACCAAAACAGCATCTGCTGTTACGTCGAGCAAACCAACAAGCTGTTCGCTCAGCACTCGCTTGACAACTGCGTCTGTTACATCATGCGCAGTGCCGACATAACCAGTGATTGTGGAGTTGGTTCCAAGTTGAGGTTGCGTCGATACGTGTACCCACATCACCTCGCCATCTGGTTTCCACAATCGAAATTCAAATGTAAATGGAGTCGAATTTTCGCGCGCACGTTGCCATGCTGCTTCGGCGAGTGACCGCTCGGCCGGTTGTGCGTTGACCCAAGGTGCGGCACCTTGAGTGATGCTGCCACCACCGAGGGCGAGGACGCGAAAAGCGTCGTTGGCGCTGGTGAGACGACCGTTGATATCGGTCTCAAATACCCCAATGGGGAGGGAAGCTATCGAACGGTCAATCTCCATATCTTTACAGGTCGAGAGGGGCAAATGAGCCCATAGTGCGATGTCGGGCGCACCGAATCTGATCTTGGTTAGTTCGATGTGACGATGAACGAACTTGACTGCGTATCTAGTGCGGCGAGCTCGATGGCTTGAAGAAGCGTTGCACTATCAACCCCATTTTCGAGCTCTACTTGCTGCGAAAGCCCGTAACCCGTCAAGCGATAGGTGTGGGTTTCCCCGGCTGGTGGACACGGGGCGCCAAAACCGATGGTACCGAGAGCATTAGTGGCCTCGATCGCACCAGTCGGCACTGCGCCCTCTGCGACATCGGTTTGGGTTGGCTGAATATTGGCCACAATCCACTGCACTGCATTGTTGGCGGTCTCATCAACGATGCTCAGAGCCAATGTCACAACATCGGTCGCAACATTTTGAAACGTAAGACTTGGCGAAATACCAGCAGCACATGTGAAGCGCGCATCAAGTTGAGCACCCTCGGCCCATGGAGGAGTGAGGGCAAAACCTCCGACCGGAGTCATCACTGCACCCGCGGTTGTTGTGACTGCAATTGATTCTTGTTGATTTGCTGAGGGTTCTTGCATGTCGCGTCCGTCGCGCGAGCAAGCACTCAACATAATGACGCAAGACAGCGCAATAATTGTTCCAAAGCGTCGCGGTTGCATGTCTTTAGATTACGACTATTAGCCTGACGAGATGAGTTTTGGGTCTGAACCGCTGTGCATCTTGACCGTGCATGCCCATCCCGATGACGAAGCCTCAAAAGGCGCCCCAACAATGGCGTGGTACAACTCGCAAGGTGTGCGCACCGTGCTGGTGTGTTGCACGGGGGGCGAAGAGGGCGATGTAAATAACCCAGCGCTCAAAGAAGTTGGACAACCATTTCATGGCCTGGATGCTGAAGCCGAAAAAAAGTTGCTCGAGCAAGTTCGTCCAAGTGAGTTAGATGCTGCAGCAAAAATAATTGGTTTCCATCATGTAGAGATGCTGGGCTATCGCGACTCCGGAATGGTTGATTCACCAACGAACAACAACCCAGCGTGTTTTCATATGGCCGACATGGATGAAGCAGTTGGACGGCTCGTTGCCATCATTCGCCGCGAGAAGCCACAAGTGCTCGTGACGTATGGAGACGATCAACGCGGGTATCCGCACCCAGATCACATCAAAGTGCACGAGATCAGTGTGGTGGCTTTTGATCGTGCGGGCGACGATGAGTGGTATCCAGAACTGGGCGAACCATGGCAGCCGATCAAGATGTATTACTCGGCATGGTCTAGGCAGCGTCTAGTTGCTGTGCACGAAGAGTTGTTGCGATTGCGCGGCGAATCGCCTTACGACGACAATTGGTTTAGTCGACCAGATTTAGACGAGAGAATCACGACCAAACTTGAGATCGGAAAGTTTTTATGGGCGAGATCTGGCGCACTTCGTGCTCACAAAACGCAAGTTGACGAGACTGCGCTGTTTTGGTTTGGCCTCAGTGATGACGAGCTTGCGGCTGTCTATCCATTTGAAGATTGGATCTTGGCAAAATCATTGGTGCGTACTGCGCCACTCGGTCCAGGGGAATATGAGAGCGATATGTTTCGCGGGATTCGTTGAGGTAATTACATTTTTCGCATTGCATTGCGCAAATCGCGATAACCGATCAACGTTGCACCGCTATCAGTCAGCGCTTGCTTGAGCGATGTGTCATTGACAACAAGTTCGTAGTCATCAATCCATCCACTTGAGGCATCGCCAAGTGCACGAATTTCCGGGGTGTCGATGCATGGCTGCACGTGAATCTCGGTAACGCCAGGTTGCAGATTGCGCAATGAGTTCAATACGCGTTCGCGGCTACCTTCGCGCCAATCGTGATTGAAATGATCGGGGAAGAGCACACCTTCTTCGGCGGCAAGTGCGCGAAATGGAAAACCGGCTTGTTGCTCGGTGATTGTGGACGGAAGTCTCACAGGCAGTTTGTATTCGACTGCAAGTTCCATGTACACATCGAAAAATTCTGGACGCAGTGTTATTGATGTGAGGTGCGGAGCCAGGTGTGTGACGTCGATGCCCCATTCGAGCGCGCTTGCAATCTGCGCACGGCACTCTCGCAATACTTCTGCCGAATCCGCGTGTTCCCACAAATCGTCAATGGTGCGAGGAAAACCACCTTCACCCGAGAGAAGGGAAGGAGCGTGTGTGATTGGACCCCAGCGATACATCGGGTGCTCGCTATTGAGCGTGAGGTGTACGCCGATATCTTCACCTGCATATTCCATGACTGCATGTCGCGCCCACGGAGCTGGCACCATCAACGATGCGCATGTCGCCACACCTTTTCGTAATGCGTCGAACACACCAACGTTGGCTGCATGAAATGCGCCCAAATCATCACAACTGATGATGACAAGTTTGGATGAGGCAGAGTATCCAAGTCGTTCGACAAGTGACTGTTGGTTGGTACTCACACCCCAAACGCTACTAGCGACACGCCTTCCAAAGCCCTACATTTGAGACCTCAGCCAGTGCCGCCGCTTGCACGAAGTCATTGCGATGAAATGTGTTGGGCTCAATACTCATTGGAGTGCCGTACCCACGAGATACGAGGTCGAGGTTGATGAAGAGATTGTCCGAGTCGCGGTAGAGATAGAGAAGCATTCGACCGTATCGATCACGGGCTTCTACGTCGCGCTCAATTCGCACGGTTGTACCTTTTGGTAATAGCTCAGTCATGTATGCACTCGCCTCTGGGCCAAAACATTCGATTGGTTTCGTCGGATGCTTGGTTTCCGGTGTGTTGACACCGATCAGCCGCACACGCTCAGTACGCCCATTGATGTCTATGTCTACTGTGTCGCCGTCAACGACTTTGAGAATCGTGATTAAAACTTCGTTTTTAGATGTCGTACTATTGCCGCACGACATGAGCAGCGAGAGAACAACGGCAACAAGATTGCGTAGGGCAAGTTTATGAACATTTTTCATCGTGCTCGCTATGTGTGCGGGTGGTCAGCGAGAGTGCAGTTATTGTGGCAAGTATGACAAAACCACTCGATATTGGTCGGCTCGGTCTGTGGACATGGACGCTCGATGCGCAACCGATGTCAAAATCGCTTGAAGCAGTGAATGAAATTGAGTCGCTTGGGTACTCGACAGTGTGGATTCCCGAAGCAGTAGGACGCGAGCCGTTTGCGCACGCAGGTTTGTTGCTTGGTGCAACGAAAAAACTTATTGTTGGCACTGGCATCGCATCGATGCAGGCACGCAGTGCGGCAACGATGCAGGCCGGACAGAAGACTTTGACTGAGGCATTTCCTGACCGTTTTTTGTTGGGTATTGGAACGAGTCACGGAAACATGGCAAAGGCCATTCACAAAAAGGTCTATGAGCGTCCGTATTCGACCATGGTCGAATATCTCGACACCATGGACTCGGGAATGTTTATGGCCGCTGAACCATCGACACCGACGCATCGCATACTTGCAGCACTTGGACCAAAGATGCTCAAGCTGGCAGGCGAGCGAAGTGATGGTGCGCATCCATATTTCACTACGCCAGACCACACAGCGGTTGCGCGTGAAATCATGGGCGCTGGCCCAACTCTTGCGCCAGAACTTGCTGTGATCTTTGAAACCGATGCAACAAAGGCACGAACGATTGCGCGCCAGTACATGGGTACTTACACACGGTTACCCAACTACGCCAACAACTTATTGCGTTCTGGTTTTACCGAAGCAGATATCAAGAATGAACACGGCGTTCAGAGTGACCGATTGGTTGATGCAATTTGCACATGGGGCACACTTGACACCATTCGCAAACGTATTCAAGAGCACTACGACGCTGGTGCATCACATGTTTGTGTGCAGGTACTGACCGAAGATTTGGTTTCGTTACCTAGTGTCGAGTGGCGCGAACTCGCCACACTGATTCCTGAATTCAAAAACTAAAAGCTAAACGCCGAACACGCGCATTTGTAGCTTGCGCATTCCGGCAAGCCAGCGTTCGTTTTCTGATGCCTTGAGTGTTGCGTATTGGGCAACTTCTGGGTGAGGCAGAATCAAAAACGTTTCTGCTCGGATGCAGTCAACAACTACCTGCGCGACCTCTGCAGGCTCAAGCACCACACCTGCAACGCGCACAACATTGGTGGTTTCGCCGCCAGCAGGGTTGTCGCCACCCTTCAGCATGTTGGTGTTCACACCCTGTGGGCACAGGCAACTCACGCGAATACCGCGCTTGCCGTAGGTGATTGTCAGCCATTCGGCAAAGGCGCGTGCGGCGTGTTTGGTGACGGAATATGGAGCCGAGCCAATCTGCGAGAGTAAACCAGCAGCAGAAGCAGTGCTGCAGAAATATCCTTCACCACGAGCAAGCCAACCAGGAACTAAATACTTTGCCGCCCAACGATGCGCGTTGACGTTGATGTCGAATGCTGTGTTCCAAACATCTTCTTCTGTGGTGAGGTCAGTACCAGATCCGACACCTGCGTTTGCAAAAAATAAATCAATCTGACCGAATGCTTTTTCGGCGGTAGAAATCAGTGAGGCATTTGCGGCTTCTGTGCCGAGATCGCCAGCGACTGCAAGTGCAGAATTGGGTCGCAACGCATTCAAACGGAGCGCAATCGCATCCAATGCTGCCTGGTCGCGGTCTGCCAGGACAACGGTGGCTCCTTCTTGATGGAATTTTTCGGCCAACGCCATGCCGATTCCACCCGCAGCGCCCGTTACAACAGTGATTTTTCCAGCAAGTTCCATGCCTGTGATGTTACGCACAGTGTCGCGATTTTGTGACACCGATCAGGTATGGTCATGCCATGACCGATTCACGCGAAACTGCAGTTATCACCGAAGCCCTGACCGTCATCGACAAGGCACTGGCCGAAATGCTGCATCGCGAGTTGGTATCGACCGTCGAAGTATCAGATTTGTTGCTCGATGTTCGCTTGTTGCTGACCGCAAACGCTGCATCTTCCAGCGAAGCGTAAATCCCAAATTTGTTAGACGCCGTAATGGCGCAAAACCAATAAACCAACAACGCCCATCAACGTGCCGGCAAATGCGCCTGCAATGACATCGCTCGCATGATGAATGCGCACTCCAACGCGACTCGTTGTGATGATGAGGGCAAACGCATAGAACAACAACCACCATGGCCAAGTGGTGAAATACGTGAGCACGAGTGCAGAGAAAAATGCGGATGATGAGTGCCCGCTTGGGAAGCTTGATGTACGGGGCTTGCGTAGGGCAAACCTCGTGTCACCCTTTTCCGTAGGACGCGCGCGCCTAAATAGGCGCTTGATGCCCTGATTGAGGATCAGACTTTCAAGCCCAATCAGAATTGAAAAAATGAGTGCTTGATGAAGTCGGTGAGCACTACCGATTGAGCGCACGAGGCCGATGATGTGCCAGAGCAAACCAAAGTCTCCGACAGCACTAGCGATCGAGAAAATAACAATGACAATTTTGTTGTCACGGATGTGCTCAAGGGCATTGTCGACTGCTGCATCCATGCGCAAATGTAAAAGTTGGCGTGGCGCGTTTGGCTCTGTGCTCATTGTGCTGGCCTTGGATATTTGAGTGGTGCTTCGATAGCGGCTTTGGATGGGTCTCCGCCAAATTCTGGACACCAAGATTTGAAATTGCACCAATTGCAAAGTCCGCTCTTCCTGGTGGGGAAGAATGAAGTAGCGCAAGACTTTTCAATTGCGTTAAACAGCGCGTTGGTACGCGTATGTACAAAACGCATCGATTGTTCTGTCGGGGTGCGAGTGTGGCGAATGCCGTCTTTGATGTACAGCAGTTGTAGCGATACAGGCAACTCGCCGCGCATCTCGCGCAACATGTATGCGTACATCTGTAGTTGCATCATCTTGCCCTCAACATCTATGTCGCGCGGGGCTTTACCTGTCTTGTAGTCGCTGATGACGATGCCGCCATGTGCATCGCGTTCGATGCGGTCAATGATGCCGCGCAAAGCAACTTTGGTGAGGGGGGCAGTTACCCACATTTCAGTTTCAATTGCATCGACGGTCGTTGGGTCTTCCATGCGCAAATAGCTATCGACAAGCGTCGTGCAGTCAGCCCAAAACTTACTTGCTTGGTCGGCTGTCAAATTGAGTCCCGTGATGTCATAGGTCGGTTCAAATTCGGCTTTAGCTGTTGCTAAAAAATCGTGTGCGGCTGTAGACGTGCGAAGTGGTGCGTCGAGTTGGAAAAGTAGCTCAAGCGCGCGGTGCACCACGTTTCCTTTTACTGCAGCTGCACCAGGTGGTTGCGGCAGTTTTTGAATATTTTGAAATCGAAATTGCAATGGGCAATTTTGATATGTGCCAGTACCCGATGGCGACAATGTTTCTGGAAGCGAAAATACTTCCGTCATTTGGTTGCCTCATCTACCTGTGTGATGAGTTGCGCAAATCGTTGCGGATCTTGCATCGGACCAAAGTGTCCAAGGTCGTTCCATTGCACAAGTGTTGAGCCAGGTATTTCATTGGCAATGAGGGCGGCGATTGCGCCTGGAGTATGAGGAATCACTTCTCCCGAAACTAGCCACACGGGCACCCGCAGTTTGGGCAGCTCGTTCCAGGTTTCGTGAATTGCGCCCATCTCATACGTGCGAGCCTCATGTTCTGGTGAGCATTTGATGGAGATGCCGTCGTGCTGAGAGCGAAAACCATGCATCACATACGCGTGCAATGCATCAGGTCGCATCACGTTGAGCGGGGGTTTTGATGAGTAGTTGGTAATCGCTTCGTCAAAAGAAGAGAATGTGCTGCGTCGTCGGCGTGCTCCCTCTGCGAGTGGGCTAGGGACTCCCGCATTGGTCGTTCCGACACGTACTTGAGGTGGGAAAATGATCGGCTCGTAGAGCACAAGTGCGCGAAACAGTTCTGGCTCGCGAAGTGCGGCCATCACAAGCGCTGCTCCACCCATCGAGTGTCCAGCGCCAATGATTGATGTTGCTGTCGACGTCTTGGCTGCAGCAATTACGCGGGCAACTGCAAGCGCATCATCGCCATAACCACTCCAGTTGGCTTTCCAGTCTTGAGGCAATCCGGAGTCACCATGTCCGCGGTAGTCAAATGAGTAGCAGTGAAAAGCATTTTGCAAATGATCAGCGACCGGGTCAAACACTCGGCCATGAAATCCTGTCGCATGTGACAGCAACACAGGTTGTTTGGTCGATTCTGGCGCGTAGTCGTAGACCGTAAGTTGGGTGCCTTCAGATGAAGGGTGAGTGGATGATGCGGTCACAATTTTTCTTCTCAGCGCCTAAAGATACTTGGTTTGTATGGAATACATGAATGTTCGCTCGCTTGTGGGGTATTGGCAAGATTGCTAGTTTTTGGTTATGGCAAACGACATCAACAACTTGGCAGACATCGTTCGCAGTCACAGCGCAGAGTACGGAACCCGCACTGCGTTGATTCAGGGGAATAAAAAGCAATCGTGGTCGCAGTTGTATCACCGTGCCTGCCAAATGTCGCAAGCGCTCAGAACTGTCGGTGTCGGTGTGCAAGACCGCGTGGCTTTTCTTGACAAGAACTCGATCGAGCATTTTGAAGTGTTGTACGGCTGTGCACTGCTCAATGCAGTGAGCGTCGATGTCAACTGGCGTCTCGTCGGGCCAGAGGTGTTGTACATCGTCAATGATGCGGCAGCCAAAGTGCTGATCGTTGGCCCAGATTTCGTTCCCATCCTCGAGGCAATTGCCGACGAACTTACTTCTGTGAAGACGATCGTTGTGATCGGTGGTCATTCCAAGTACCAGTCGTACGACTCATTTATCTCAAGCGGGAGAGATGAAGACCCAGGCGTCGAGGCAAGTCACGAGGATGTTGCATTTCAGTTGTACTCAAGCGGCACGACCGGACGTCCAAAAGGTGTGATGCTCACAAACAACAACTTTTTTGCGTTAATGCCAACTGCAAAAGACCTCTGGAAACTCACTCCACAAACCATCAGCATGGTGGCCATGCCGTTGTTTCACATCGGTGGTGGTGGTTGGGCTACTGCGGGTCAGTTTGTTGGAGCATGTTCGGTGATCGTACGCGATGTCAATCCAGTCGAACTTGTGAAATTAATCGGTGAAGAACGCATCACGCATGGATTCGTCGTTCCCGCATTATTGCAATTCATGTTGATGGTTCCCGATTTGGACAAAGCAGATTTTTCGAGTCTCAAACTTATTTTGTACGGGGCATCACCAATCTCAGACGAAGTGCTCGCATCATCGATCAAGGCATTTAAAACAGAGTTCATGCAGGTGTATGGACTGACCGAGACAACTGGCGCTACGACTTTGCTCATGCCTGAAGATCACGACCTTGAAGGACCAAACAAACATCGGTTGCGCTCGTGTGGCAAGCCCGTGCCTGGCATGCAGCTACGAATTGTCGATGATGAAACCCATCACGACAAACCGGTTGGCGAAGTGGGCGAGATCTGGGTGAAGGGCCCGCAGATCATGCTCGGATATTGGAACATGCCAGAAGAAACAGCGAAGTCGATTGTGGATGGTGGCTGGTTTAGGAGTGGAGACGCCGGCTATCTCGATGCCGACGGCTATCTCTATATATATGACCGCGTCAAGGACATGATTGTCTCAGGTGGCGAAAACATTTACCCAGCCGAGGTGGAAAACGTATTGATGGCCCACCCAGCCATTGCAGACGTTGCGGTCATTGGTGTACCCGACGAGAAATGGGGAGAAGTACCTAAAGCGATTGTTGTGCGCAAGAAGGACGTTGTCGTCACGCAGGACGAGATCATTGCGTTTGCCAAAGTGAGCCTGGCTAGTTTCAAGTGCCCAAAGTCGGTCGATTGGATCGAGGCCTTGCCTCGTAATCCTTCTGGCAAGATCCTGAAAAAAGACCTCCGTGCGCCTTATTGGGTGGGTCGAACTCGCCAAGTCAACTGAAGTCGCTCTAAGGTTCTCATCATGAAACTTTCGATGATGATCAATTACATTTCCGATTTTCAGTCGTCGGCCAAGCAGGTTGTTGAACTTGAAAAAGTTGGTCTCAACATGGTGTGGGTGGCCGAAGCGTATTCGTACGATGCGATTTCACAAATTGGTTATCTTGCAGCAGTTACCGACAAGTTGCAGATCGGTACCGGAATCATCAATGTCTACTCACGCACACCTGCGCTTGTCGCAATGACTGCCGCTGGTTGCGACTATGTCAGCAATGGCAGATTTATTCTCGGCCTTGGTGCATCGGGCGCTCAGGTGATCGAAGGATTCCACGGCATGCCATATGAAAAGCCGTTGCAGCGCACCAAGGAATACATCGATATCTGTCGCGAAGTGTGGAAGCGCGAAAAGCCTTTGTCGTATCAAGGAAAAACTGTAGAGGTTCCACTACCTCAAGGTCAGGGCACTGGATTGGGTAAGGCACTCAAACTGATCAATCATCCAGTTCGCAATGAGATTCCAATCTGGTGGGCGTCATTGATGGGCAAGAGCGTTGAAGCCACAGCAGAGGTCGCTGATGGTTGGATGCCGATATTTTTCTATCCAGAAAAATTCAAGAACGTGTGGGGCGATGCGCTGAAGGCTGGCACTGCAAAACGTGACCCATCACGTGGTCGCATGGATATTTCCGCAGGCGGCATGCTTGCGATCGATGAGTCACTCACTGGCGAAGATCAGCAGAAGGTTTTGGACTTCGCTCGACCCTCAACCGCTTTGTATGTAGGTGGCATGGGTGCTCGGGGCAAAAACTTTTACAACGACATCTGCAAGGCATACGGCTACGAGAAAGAAGCTGTTGAGATTCAAGATCTGTACTTGGACGGCAAGAAGCAAGAGGCTGCAGCAAAAGTGCCGTCTGACTGGTTGCTCAACTCGCATCTCGTTGGTCCGAAAAGTTTTATCAAAGAACGCCTTTCGGCATTCAAGGAAGCAGGAGTCACGGTCATCTCCGTAAATCCAATTGGTCCAAATGCAGTGCAGCAAGTTGAATTGTTGCGCACATTGATGGACGAAATTTAAGCCGACGAACGCTTCGGTCCTCCTTCATCATGTCTGAACTCGTCTCTGGTTTCGTCGCCCCCGGCTGGGAGGCGGTGCACGATCAATTTGTGACGAATATCGAAACCAAGGAAGATATTGGTGCTGGTCTTTGTATTTTTCATCATGGCCAACCTGTAGTCGACCTCATTGGTGGATATTTTGAGAACACCGCAACGATTCCTTATGCGCGCGACACGTTGCAACTTGTATTCAGCACTACAAAAGGTGTTGTTGCAACAGCAGTAGCCATTTGCGTTGAACGGGGACTACTGAGCTACGACGAACCTGTATCTCTGTATTGGCCAGAATTTGCCGCGAAAGGCAAATCGGACATCACGGTTGCACAATTACTTTCGCATCAAGCCGGTTTGTACACGATCGATGGAAGCATTTCATTTGAAGACGCTTTGGATTGGAACACGATCACGCAGCGCCTCGCCGACACAGCGCCAATTTTTCCTGTCGGCTCAACCCACGGATACCACGCCATCACATTTGGTTGGTTGGCAGGTGAACTGGTGCGCAGAGTGGACGGGCGCAACATTGGTCGTTTCATTGAAGAAGAAATCGCCAACCCGCTCGGCGTTGAAATTTATGTTGGCTTACCAGAGCGGCTTGAGCACAGGGTGTCACCGTTAAAAAATGGTTGGACGAAGGTGTGGCCGGAAACAATTATCAATAAGCAACCAGCGCAGGTAGTCCCATTTGGTCCAGAGACTGCACTTGGTCAGGCACTCACGTTAAATGGAGCATTTACTGTGAAAGGTGGATTCAATCGACGCGACATGCACGCTGCCGAAATACCGGGAGCAAACGGCATCAGCAACGCTCCATCACTTGCCCGCATGTATGCAGCGACAATTGGCGAAGTAGATGGAGCAAACGGCAAGGTCCGATTGATCTCAGAAGAGATGATGCAACTCGCAAGTACGCCAATTACCAAGCCCGATGAGATCGATTTGTGTCTGATGCGTCAGACAAATTTCGGAATGGGGTACATGACTCCAACTGCTTTGATGCCATTGAGCGGACGACAATCATTTGGTCACTCGGGTGCAGGCGGCTCGATGAGCTTTGCTGATCCAGCGCGCAACATGTCGTTTAGTTATGTGATGAATCGAATGGGTTCGTATCTCTTTACAGACACGCGTGCATCTAGTTTGATTGAAGCTGCATCTCGCTGCGCAGACGCTTCCTAATCCCCATTGTTGCTAAGAGGAATACGACTGCTGTTACTCCAGAAGTCGCACCGATAACCGCAATTGCAATTCGAATCGGCAATATCTCCCCAAGTATTCCGGCAGCAAAACTACTGGTGCCCATCACCAAAATTGCAATAGCCATGTCGCCCGCGAGCACTCGTCCCAGGATGTGGTCGGGCACACGAACTTGCAAACCATATGTAGACAATGTCCATTGCGCGCCACCACCGAGATGTGCGCCCATGACACAGAGGCATGCAATCCAAATGTTTGGGCTCGAAGCTGCGGCAATGTAGAGCACTGCATAGGTGAGACCAGCAGTTCCGCAAACTTTCAATAGGCGGGGCATGTTGTTGCGAACAAAGCGCATGATGATGAACGGGCCAATCGAAGCCCCAAAACCGCGCGCCGCAAGCAGTGCTCCGCTCCCACCATCGCCCTTGTTGAACACATCTATTGCAAGTACGGAAAGTTGGCTCACCGTTCCTGCACCAAACGCAAACATTGTTTTGGAAGACAGAAGCGCAAGAATCGTGTGGTCACTTCTGGCGTAATGAATTGCTTCCTTCATGTCAGCGAATGGTCGCATTCGGCTTTTGTGTTCGCTGGTGCGCTGTTGTTGCATCGGAGTTTTGATTAGCGCTACAAGGCCCGCGCAAATAATAAATGTTGCTATGTCAGCAGTAAATGTTGCGGTTCGGCCAAATGCCTGCGAGAAGAACCCTCCTGCAGCAGCACCGATAAACACCATTGCGCCCCAGCTCGAACCAAACAATGCATTTGCCTGCCGCAATTCAGCATCGTCTCGCGTCAGGTTGGGGAGTGCTGCACCAAATGCGGGAGTGACAAATGATGAAAGACAAGTAATACCGACTTGAGCAACGAAGGCAATCCAGATTGCAGAGTTTGAAGCGAACAAGAAACCGACCGCGCACAACGCTTGCATGAGGGAGACAAACACGATGATTTTCTTTCGATCAAACTTGTCAACAGTTGGCCCGCCAAACGGTGTGGTGAAGAAAGACGGGAGTGTGAATGCAACGTAAACAAGCGCAACGAGGAAATTGGAGTCTGTTACTTCCTTGACCATGCCTGCAAGGGCGACATAACTGAAGTAGTCACCGATGATCGAGATGTTGTCGGCTACAAACAGCCGTCGAACATCTTTGTTAGCGAGTAAGACGTTCAAGTGTTTCTTGCGCTTCACGCACCATGCTGCGCACCAAGTCTCCGGCACGAACGAGTTCGTTAATTGCTCCGATTCCTTGGCCGGCTGGCATGAATTCGCGCTCGACATCTACTTTTGTGCCGACCGGGTAGCCGAGGTGATTCACGCCGGCTTTCATGGAGGCGATGGCTTGCTGTGGAAACGGTAGAAGCGACTCTGGATGTTTTTCGAAATCATTTGTCCACTCGTTGCGAACCACACGACATGTCTTGCCTGTGTAGCTGCGAGTAATTACCGTGCCGTCTTCGCTTGTGGCAATCAGTTTTTCTTTGTAGCCATCAACAGCGCGAGCTTCTGGAGTCGCGATAAATCGTGTGCCGACCCAGACTCCCTCGGCGCCAAGAGCTAAAGACGCAGCCAATCCACGGCCGTCATATAAACCACCGGCGGCAACTACAACAACTTTTTTGCCAACGGCATCCACCACTTGTGGAACAAGTGCCATGGTGGCAACGGTGCCCGTGTGGCCTCCGCCCTCAGTACCTTGCGCAACAACAAAGTCACAACCACTTTCAACTGCTGCGATTGCATGCCGAACCTTTCCGCACATTGAACCAACAATCACGCCGTGACTATGGAGTCGTTCAATAATGTCGCGTGGCACTCCAAGCCCCGCAACGAAAACTCGTGCACCACTTTTGATAATGAGGTCAACATCGCGCTCAAGTGTGTGTGGGAGTGCAGTTAACAAGTCGACACCAAATGGCTTTTTGGTCAGGCTCTTCACGCCTTCGATTTCCTGAGCCAATTCACCGTCTTGCATGGTGCTCGCGCCCAGGGTTCCAAGTCCGCCAGCTTCTGAAACAGCTGCTACGAGATGGTGGTAACTGACACCACCCATGCCCGCAAGCATGACTGGAAATTCAATATCGAGAAGTTCGGTAAGGCGTGTACGCATGAGTTCCAACTTACTTGGTTTGAAAAGCGCCAGCACGACGCAAGAAATTGCGATGCCATCGAGATGGAGTAAACAATGCTGCCCGCGGTTCGTCTTCAAACATCCAGCGCACAAAATTGCGCCGTGTCCATGGGGTGAGGTTGGCAATTCGTAGTGCTGCGCGTGCGCCAAGCGACGACTTCAAAATTGTGCCAAGAGTCAATGACATACGGTGATCTGCAAAGAAGTTCTGCTTGATGAGTTGCTCGTACTTATTGCGAGTGACCGAAGCCTCGCGGCCGATGCCAGCGATAATTGCTTGTGCGCTCATTTGTCCAGATAACAGCGCCTGACCTATTCCTTCACCCGTGAGCGAGTCGGTTACGCATGCAGCATCTCCAACAAACAGCACGCGTCCAGTCGAAAGTGGTGCAGTTGTTACTCGAGCAGGAATTGGCCACGCGGTGTGTCGATCTTCCATGACAACTTCGGACCCGAGTGCATTCGAAATATGTTTACGTGCGAGCAAGTTGGGCCAGAGGTCTTTCATTTGTTGCACTGAATACTTGCCACCGCGCAAAATGCCGAAGCCGATATTGACTCGACCATTTTGTAGTGGGAATGACCATGCGTATCCAGGCAACAAATCTTTGTCAAACCAAACATGCAAGCGGTCTTTTGCAGATCCTGTGACATTGTTGGCGTATTGACGAAACGCGTGCCATTCTCCGAGATAACCCGGTGTTGACATGCCAAGAGACTTGCGGACCGGCGACCACATGCCGTCAGATGCAACTAAAAATTTTGCTCGAAAAGTTTGATTATCACTACCGATGTTGTTGTTGCTGTTGATCTTGACGTCGATGTGATCTGATGTCTGTTCACGAATGGAGACGAATTCGTGACCCTCGAGCACCTGAATGCCTTGTGAACGGGCTAGTTGCACTAGGGCATTGTCAAGTTCAATTCGTGGTGCAATGGCCGCAAACTGGCCTTGTGTGGGCAGTAAAAACTGCATCTCTCTGCCACTCGGTGAGCGCAGCCATACGTCGTTACACACCGTCCAGTTAGGAACCGAATTGGGATCAAAACCGAGTTCGTCCAAAATTCGAAGCGCACCTGTGGTTAAACCATCGCCGCAGCATTTATCGCGCGGGAAAAACGCCTTGTCAATAACAATCACGTCGTAATGAGCGGCACGCAATGTGAGTGCGGCTGCAATACCACTTGGCCCTGCTCCGACGATCAGTACATCGCACGCTAAATCGCCTGCACTGTTGTTCGACTTGGTCTGAGACACGGTATTCAGACTAGAGTCGTTGCCCATGAGCCGCTTATGTGAAGGTCGAGTAGTTGTTGTCACTGGTTCGGGACGAGGTATTGGTCGCGAACACGCCTTAAGTCTTGCCAAGCACGGAGCACTGGTCGTTGTCAACGACTTGGGCGGCGGTGTTGATGGCTCGGCTGGCGATATTTCTCCAGCACAAAGTGTGGTCAATGAGATTGAGGCCATGGGTGGTCGTGCTGTTGCTAACGGCGATGACATCTCAACTTGGGCAGGCGCAGAGCGTCTGATCCAGACCGCAGTCGACACGTTTGGCGACCTTCATGCAGTAGTCAATAACGCTGGTATTTTGCGCGACCGCATGATGGCCAACATGTCGGAAGAAGAATGGGACGCCGTCATCAAAGTGCACCTCAAGGGCACGTTTGCACCGTCGCGATTTGCAGCCGCTTACTGGCGCGATCAACACAAGGCAGGTAAACCAGTTGATGGTCGCATCATCAACACTTCATCGGTGTCGGGTATCTATGGCAACGTTGGACAAACAAACTACGGCGCTGCAAAAGCAGGCATCGCTGCGTTTACCACCATCGCCTCGCTCGAACTTGCTCGTTACGGAGTAACAGTGAATGCTGTTGCACCAGTAGCTCTCACTCGCATGACCGAAAATCTTTCGCCGACTCCGCCAACTGACGAAGAGCGCGAACTGGGTTCGCCTCGTTGGATTGCACCGATCGTGACATGGCTCGCATCCGAAGAATCCAAAGCCATCACGGGACGTGTGTTCGAAGCAAGTGGTCGAGTTTTGGCGATTGCTGAAGGCTGGCACCGTGGACCAACGCATGCACCAGTTGACGATGCAGCACAACTCGGACCAATTGTCGAAGAGTTGATGACGAAGGCTCGCCTCAATGCTGGCATGGATGGCAAAGACGGCTCGTGGCCACAACCACAACCAAATAAGTAACTGGTATCTCGCCGGCATGTTGAACACTCAACTTGCCAAGACCCACAGTGATTTTGCGGATCGAAATCCGCAAAGCCGCCTCCATTATGACGAGGCTCGCAAATTCTTGCCGGGAGGTCAGACTCGTTCTGTTCTCACACATGCACCATTTCCGCTCGCTTTCGCTTCAGGAAGTGGTGCAACGCTGACCGACGTTGATGGTCATACGTACATCGACTTTCTTGGTGACTACACGGCAGGCCTACTTGGCCATAGTGAAAGGCGAGTACTTGACCGCGTGGTCCTAGCGCTGTCGCAGAACACGAGCGTGGGTGGTGTTCACCCAGCCGAAGCAACTCTTGGCAGGTTGATGTGTGAGCGATTTGGCATAGATCGTGTGCGATTCACTAACTCGGGGACCGAAGCGAACTTATTAGCGATGACAACCGCAGTAGTTGCAACCGGCAGGAAAAAGATATTGGTCTTTGAAGGCGGATACCACGGAAGCGTTTTTTATTTTGCGAATGGAAGCGCAAAGTGGAATGCTCCATTTGATTTTGTGATAGCTCCGTATAACGACACTTCTGCTGCGCTACAAGTGATCAACGACAACGCCACAACGCTTGCCGCCGTTGTTGTAGAGCCAATGCTTGGTTCTGGAGGGTGCATTCCTGGTGATCCTGCATTTCTTTCTGCGGTATTTACAGCTGCACGCAAAGTTGGCGCAGTATGCATCGCCGATGAAGTCATGACGTCGCGTCATGGGCGAAGCGGGATGATGCAACTACTTGGTGTTGAGGCCGACATCACCGCGTATGGCAAGTACATCGGCGGAGGTTTTTCGTTTGGCGCGTTCGGTGGAAAGGCCGAGTTTCTTGATCAGTTTGATACGAGCCCGGAGTCGGGGCGCTCATCGCCGATAGCCCATGGCGGCACGTTTAACAACAATCTGTCAACTATGACGGCTGGATGCGCCGTTCTGGGCGAGGTATTTACGGCAGATGTTGCGGAGGCACATACCAAGCGCGGCGATGAGTTTCGCCAAGCTGTTGCTTCCGTGATCGCAAAACACAATATTGCTGTATCAGTGAGTGGGTTTGGATCAATGATGTCGCTCCATGCACTTGCGTCACCTCCGCAAAAACCCTCTGATCTCGTAACTCGTGACCCAGAGTTGCAAGAGCTTTTGTTTTTTGGATTACTCCAACGCGGTGTGTACATCGCGACACGAGGAATGATGAATTTGGGACTTGCGCACACCGATGACCAGATGGCAGCGACGCTCGATGCGCTTTCGGATGTGCTTGGTTCACTGCATAAATAATTTGCATTAGATAATTGTTAGGCAGTCCACTCGGTCGTAAGGCGAGCCACACAAAATAAAATGGGGCATGTATGGCACATGTCATCAAACTAATTGCACATTAATGAACGCCGACTTCCCAATCGGTCATATGTTGAGTACAGGAATCCTTCCTGAAAGACTGTGAAAGGTCGCTCGCATGAATGAAAAATTAAGTCACAATAAAATAAGTGAAGCAACGGTTTTTTCGTTAGTACTTTGTTTGTTCATCTCGGTGGTCCTCGTTGTTGGAGTGCTTGGTATTCGTGCAATGGATGGTGGAACAACAAAGGTTGCATCTGCTGCGGCACCGTCTGCCGCGGCTCCAGTTGCTGAAGTAAGCAATGACGCAGTGATCGATCCAGCAGCAATGCCAGCAGCAAGCTGGAATCCACGCGATCCGATTATTCCAAGCGCAACGAGTGATACTGCTCACGCCGTCACGTTCGAGATGTCAGAGGTGCAGATGGAAGTTGCTCCTGGAGTCATGCAAGAGATGTGGACATTTAATGGGCAAGT
>Ga0209297_1000466_pt1 | contig 26079 bp, 24 predicted proteins | sample S_130805_MF_Meta_FD_187322 | JGI IMG/M metagenome (GOLD analysis project Ga0209297, IMG submission 187322) | Freshwater microbial communities from Lake Simoncouche, Canada to study carbon cycling - S_130805_MF_MetaG (SPAdes) (version 2) | ecosystem: Environmental > Aquatic > Freshwater > Lake ...
TAACTTGCAACGTCTCGATGGTCCGGTTCGCGGCAACGGCAAGATTATCCAAGAGCTCGAGTCAATCTTTGGCGGTGCTGGTTGGAATGTTATTAAGGTTGTGTGGAGCCGTGATTGGGATCCACTCTTAGCCCAAGACCGTGAAGGCGCGCTTGTAAAAATTATGAACGAGACACTCGATGGTGATTACCAGACATTTAAAGCCGAGTCCGGTGGCTACATTCGCGAGAATTTCTTTGGCCGCGACCCACGTACTGCTGCAATGGTGGCTGACTGGAGCGATGAAAAAATCTGGAACCTCAAGCGAGGTGGACATGATTATAAGAAGTTATTTGCCGCCTATACAGCTTCAGTGCAACACAACGGCCGCCCAACAGTAATTTTAGCTAAGACAATTAAGGGTTGGACGCTGGGCTCTACATTCGAGGGTCGTAACTCAACCCACCAGATGAAGAAAATGAGCCTTGAAGATATCAAGGGCTTTAGAGACACGCTGCATTTAGAAATTCCAGATGAAAAATTGGATAAGTACCTTCCTCCATACTTTAAGCCCTCAGAGGATTCAGATGAAGCTAAGTATTTAGCCGAGCGTCGCGCAGCTCTGGGTGGCTCGATTCCACGCAGACGTTCGATTTCTAGACCACTCCCACAACCTGACGACTCAGTCTATGAATCGGTGAAGCGTGGCTCGGGTCAACAAGAGATTGCGACAACGATGGCATTTGTTCGAATGCTCAAAGATTTAGTTAAGGATCCCGGACTTGGTTCGCGCATTGTTCCGATTATTCCTGATGAGGCACGCACCTTTGGTATGGATTCACTCTTTCCAACGCTAAAGATTTACTCTCCAAACGGTCAGCAATACAAGGCCGTTGATCGCGAATTAATGTTGTCATATAAGGAATCGACTTCCGGGGTAATTTTGCACGAAGGTATCAATGAAGCGGGATCAGTTGCCTCATTTACTGCCGTCGGCTCTTCATACTCAACTCATGATGAGCCAATGATTCCGATGTATATCTTCTACTCAATGTTTGGTTTCCAACGCACAGGAGATGCTTTCTGGGCGGCGGCAGATCAATTAGTACGTGGCTTTGTTATCGGCGCAACGGCAGGGCGTACAACACTCAATGGCGAAGGCCTTCAGCATGAAGATGGTCATTCGCATCTTCTTGCATCCACTAACCCTGCAGTCGTTGCCTATGATCCAGCTTTCGCATTTGAGCTCGGACATATTGTTAAAGATGGACTTCGCCGTATGTACGGAGAAGATAGTGAGAATGTTTATTACTACATCACCGTCTATAACGAACCATATGTACACCCAGCAGAGCCTGAGAATTTAGATGTGGATGGTCTGCTTAAGGGAATCTACATGTACTCACCCGCCAAAAATAAGCGTAAGAAATCTGCTCAAATATTAGCCTCGGGTGTTGGCGTCAATTGGGCTCTCAAGGCGCAGAAACTTCTGAAAGATGATTGGGGGGTTGAAGCCTCGGTCTGGTCGGTGACATCATGGAATGAGCTTCGTCGCGACGGTCTCAAGTCCGATCGCCACAACTTGCTTAACCCAAGCGATAAGCGAGCGGCATATGTCTCACAGAAGCTCGATGGGCACAATGGTCCAGTAATCGCAGTCAGTGATTACATGCGCGCGGTGCAGGACCAGATTGCACCGTGGATTAGTGCACCATTCATGTCCCTTGGTACTGATGGCTTTGGACTATCAGATACCCGTGGCGCCTTGCGCCGACACTTTAAGGTCGATGCTGAATCTATAGCCGTTGCAACTCTGCAAGAGTTGGAAAAACTTGGCCACGTTAAACAAAGCGTTGTAAAAGCGGCGATGAGTAAGTATCGTATCGATGACATATCGGCGGCCGATGCTGGTAATACGGAAGGCTCAGGTTGATATCAAGAATTGCAATTAGCGATATCTCCCCCGCGGTCTACTTCGGGGGAGAATTTCTTCCCGTTAAGGCCGTTCCTGGTGAGTGCATAAAAATCAGCGCTACAGCTGTGATCGAAGGACATGAAAAACTTACCGCCGAAGTTGTACTCCATAGCGAGAATGGAAAAGTAATTTCGCGCAGCGCAATGGTTGAAAACTGGCCTGGCTCTAATCGCTACGAAGGTGAAATTCGGATTCCCGATCAAGGGGATTTCTTTTTTATAGTAGAAGCAGATAGTACGTCTCAGTATCGAACCGTGTTAGGTTCGAGCGAAAAATATCCAATTCGATCCGATCGAGAACGCGCATTAATTGGGGCCTGGTATGAATTCTTTCCCCGTAGCGAAGGGGCAATTAAAAACACCGATGGAACAGTGACAAGCGGAACATTTAAGAGTGCAGCAAAGCGCATCCCGGCAGTAGCTGCAATGGGTTTTGATGTCCTGTACTTACCCCCGATTCATCCCATCGGTATCTCTCACCGCAAAGGCGCGAACAACTCATTAACTCCCGCAGTTAATGAACCCGGGGTGCCTTGGGCAATTGGAAACTCTGATGGTGGACATGATGCAATCAATCCAGATTTAGGAACAATGGCAGATTTTGAGAACTTTGTATCGGTTGCCAAGAAAAATGGAGTTGAGATAGCACTCGATCTTGCTCTGCAAACTTCACCTGATCATCCATGGGTGAAGGCTCACCCTGAATGGTTTAATAAGCGCCCCGATGGCTCCATTGCATATGCAGAAAACCCGCCAAAGAAATACCAAGATATATACCCTCTCAACTTCGACGATGATTACGAGGGCTTGAGGGATGAAGTTCTGCGCATTATTAGGTTATGGGTCTCCAAGGGCGTAAAGATTTTTCGCGTTGATAATCCACATACAAAGCCAGTTCATTTTTGGCAGGATTTACTCGATATTGTGCGTATGGAAAGCCCCGACGTAGTTTTCTTGGCCGAAGCTTTCACCTCGCCTGCCATGATGCACGCTCTTGGAAAGGCTGGATTTCACCAGTCATATACCTATTTCACATGGAGAACGAGCAAATCTGAACTCATCGAATATGGACGCGAACTTTCACAGCAGACGAGTGCATTTTTTCGTCCAAATTTCTGGGTTAACACTCCTGATATCAATCCATTTCACTTACATTCTGGCAATCCAGCGGTATTCGCTCTACGCGCAGTTTTAGCTTCGACGCTCGCACCCTCTTGGGGAATGTATGCCGGCTACGAGTTATATGAACATCTTCCATTTAAATTAGATGGCGAAGAGTATCTAGATTCTGAAAAGTATGAGATTAAGCCCCGCGACTGGGATGGCGCCGCTAAAAAAGGTTTAACTCTGGCTCCTTTCATTACGCAGCTAAATGCAATTCGAAATGCTAATCCAGCGCTGATTCGGCTTCGCAATTTAGTTTTTCATAACACGGACTCTGAAGCGATTATCGCTTACTCAAAACGCGATGGAGAAAACTTAATCTTGGTGGTTGTTAACCTCGACCCAAACTTTGCTCAAGGCACGATTGTCCATTGGGATACCAAAGCATTAGGTATTGATGGAACTAGCTTTGAAGTTAAAGATTTACTCGATGGATCGAGTTTCCACTGGTCACCAGATACTTATGTATCTCTAGATCCAACTCGTCCCGTAGGTAGAGTCGCTCATATTTGTCGAGTGAAGATTACGTAAATGTCGAGCTTTCTTAATCCTCATTCATCCCTAGGTGAACTCGATCTACATTTAATTTCGCAAGGTCGCCATGAGCAGCTATGGAATGCCTTAGGGGCCCACGTTCGACGTGACAGTGCCGGCGCCCTTCTTGGTACAACATTTTCTGTGTGGGCTCCTAACGCCCGTGCCGTCTCCTTAATTGGCGATCACAACTATTGGGATAGACACACCAATCAGATGCTACGTATCGGCTCATATGGAATCTGGGAGATCTTTATCGCAGACGTTGGTGCTGGCAGTAAATATAAATTCGCAATCTGTGGAGTTGATGGAAACTGGGTAGATCACGCCGACCCAATGGCAAGGGCAACGCAAACGCCACCATTAACAGCATCGGTTATCGATGAATCTAACTATCAATGGAGAGATTTAGCGTGGATTGCCGAGCGCGAAAAATTTCAGTCGTGGCGTGCTCCTGTAGCAGTTTACGAAGTTCATTTAGGATCATGGAAGCTCGATCTCACATATGTAGAACTTGCCACAGAGCTAGTTGATTATGTGAAGACCCAGGGCTTTACGCACGTTGAGTTCATGCCAGTTACCGAGCACCCATACGGTCCTTCGTGGGGCTATCAAGTCACTTCTTTCTTTGCCCCTACTTCTCGCTTTGGCTCACCCGATGAGTTTAGATTTTTGGTCGATGCCCTTCATGCCGCAGGCATCGGTGTAATTCTCGATTGGGTGCCTGCACACTTTCCAAAAGATGAATGGGCCTTAGCTAAGTTCGATGGCACCGCACTCTATGAGCATGCCGATCCTCGGTTAGGCGAGCACCCCGATTGGGGAACGCTTATTTTTAATTTTGGGAGAAACGAAGTCCGCAACTTTCTTGTAGCAAGTGCGCTGTATTGGCTAACTGAGTTCCATATCGATGGCTTGCGCGTTGATGCAGTGGCATCGATGCTCTACTTAGATTATTCACGCGAGGAAGGCCAATGGCTTCCAAACAAGAACGGTGGCCGCGAAAACTTAGAGGCAGTCCAATTACTTCAGGAGGCAACTTCAACTGCCTATCGAACACATCCAGGAATCATGATGATCGCCGAGGAATCAACGGCCTGGTCCGGTGTTACTCGCGATACTAACTCCGGTGGATTGGGCTTTGGTTTTAAGTGGAATATGGGGTGGATGCACGACACTTTGAAATACTTGCAGAATGATCCGATTCATAGAATTTATCACCATGACGAGATTACATTTTCAATTCTTTACGCCTGGAGCGAGAACTTTATGTTGCCGCTCTCGCATGATGAAGTTGTTCATGGAAAAGGCCAGCTGGTCAATAAATTTCCTGGCGATCGTTGGCAGAAGTTAGCGACGCTTCGCGCACTCTATGGATATATGTGGGCCCACCCTGGCAAGAAACTTCTATTCATGGGAAGTGAGTTTGCTCAAAATGATGAGTGGAGTGAGAGCGCTGGCCTGCAATGGTATTTAACCGAATTCGATGAACACAAAGGTGTTCAAAAGGCGGTCGCCGCCCTTAATGCAGAGTATGTAAAGACGCCTGCCTTGTGGCAGAAAGACACCTCGTCAGAGGGCTTTACCTGGCTTGTAGGAAATGATGGAGCGGCAAATGTTCTCGCCTTTGCGCGTTGGGATGATGCGGCGAACCCACTCGTTTCAGTAACGAACTTTTCACCCATGCCGCACGAGCGCTATCAAATGCCATTTCCAACTGCTGGAACTTGGACTGAGGTGCTCAATACCGATGACTTGGCATATGGTGGAAGTGGAGTATCAAACTCAACTCTCACTCTTACCGATGCAGGACACCTCATTGCTCAGATTGCAATTCCACCACTTGCGACGATCTGGTTTAAGCGGGCTTAAATATTTTCGAAAAGAACGGGACTATTAGTAGCAATAGCGCTGGGATCAATAAAGCAAATGAAAGCGAGACCGCCTGAGCAGTCCAGGCAATCACTAAACGCATAAAGAAGATGACTATATTATTAACAACTCCCATCTGGCCGATTACAACACTAGATGGGGAACTCGAACGAATATTTGCTAAATTCATAATGGTAGGGCCCAGGAATGAAGATCCAAGTCCCGCAATAGTAAAACTAATACTTAAAACTACTAATGAAAGCATCTTGTGATCTATGCCAATAAATCTGGTTGCCATAAGACCAATCAAGAAGGATATGCCGGAGACCAATGAGGCTGCCTTAATCAAGAATTGCATTGTAAATCTAGAAAATAATTTGTGAATTGTTAATCTTCCGGTAATCATTGCAAAAGTAAAGAGAATGTACGGCAAAGTATGCAGTCCACCTTTAATCCCAATATCTTCCTTAACAAATATTGCAGCCCAATCGCCAACACTGAATTCAAGAAATATCGCACAAAAAAGGGCGCCTGAGATTAATGCATCTATTCGAAAACCTTTTAAGAGATCGCCGAACTTGTAACCAGTATTCGTGTCCAAATTTGGCTTTACCAAATTCTCACCTATAGCTGAAATCATAAACAGCATCAGTGTCATGGCAATCAGCGATAAGGAGGCAATGTGAACTGGTAGTGAGATTCGATCGACAATTACTCCTGAAAGCACGGCCGTTGCTAGCGCCCCGCTACTCCAGAAGCCACTCAGAAGTGTCACTACGTGTCGATTGTTTCGATCTTGATAACTAAAGCCCTGTGCATTGGCCGAGACATGGAAGGCAGAGATCGCCGCGGCTTGAATAATATTGCTTACAAGGAATACCAATGAGGAATGAGTGCTTGTTAGAAGTATCAGACTTAGGGCCATCCCCACCACGGCAAATCGCATGACTAGCTTTGCTCCAAGATTATGTACAAGTTGTCCCACTGTGAAGAGGGCGATGAGGGATCCAGCCGCTGATGTACTGATGAGCGATCCAAATTCGCCATTTGAAAGCCCTAAGTTTGCTTTTACTTCGGGAAATCTTGGTAGCCAAGACATAATCAAGAACCCAAATAGGAAGAACAGGAGCTTTAAATAATTTAGCTCTCTCCGAGAGTTCAATTCGCTTTTCAAAAGAGTGCGTTTGCAAGTGCGCTACGCGCAGCCGATAGTCGTGGATCTGATGGATCTACGAGTGCAAAGAGTGTTAATAGATGTTCGCGTGCCTTCGTGCGTTCATCCCCAGCAGTCTCCTTTATTAAGTGGAGTAGGCGATTAAAGGCGGCCTCGACTCCTCCATTTGCTATCTCCATATCGGCAGCCCTTAGCTGTAATGCGAGGTTACTCGGCTGCGCACTTGCCTCTTTAATGACTTCTGCCAAATCTAAGCCATCGGTACGAATTAGAAGTTGTGTTTGAGCAAGTCCTAATTTTGCAAAACCATCGGCAGGTTTACGGGCTAAGAGTTTTTTATATGAGGCCTCAGCACTCTTGTAATCTCCTGATTCAAGGGCGGCCATCGCCTCATCTTCCTCGGGCTCTGACACTTCAACTGGCGCGGCTCCAATGCCTTGCTCGGCGGCAAGAGTAAGAACTTTATCAAGGACTAAACGTATCTGGGCTTCGGGATAGCTTTGTTCGAACAGTGGAACCATCTGTTCGCCAATGAGTGCGACTGCATATGGAACATTCTTTGTTTGAAGAGCTTGAGCAACTTGTGGTTCGGCATCGATATCAAGTCGACCAAGAGCCCAACTGCCTCCGTAGGAAGTTTCTAGTACTCCTAGAGTTTTCACCATCTCCATCGACTCGGGAGAACGCCCAGACCAAGCAATAACAATGACCGGTTTGCTACTAGAAAGTGGTAAAAACTGCGCCGTTAAATTAGCTGCCGTTACTTCCAGTCCGGGCATTGGTCCAGTTGGTTCGGCCTTAGCCTTACCAAGTGAGCTTAAATCAAAGGCTTGTGCGAAGTTTGGAGGATTGCTCATAGTTAAATCTTACTGCGCAGCGACATCAACGCCCGAATCACGGCGATAAGGCAGAATTTCATTGACGTAATTATCGGTTGCATAATCAAGACCTACGTCCACACCTTGCGCCTCACTTAAATACCAGCGGTTTTCAAGGATCTCATGGAACATCTGAGCATGTTCTACACGCCCACGCATGGATTCGGGAACGCGATTAATTGTTGGTTCAAAAACTTCTAGGAACCATTTCTTGGCCATCTCTGATACTGATGCACCTGATTTTTCTTCACGCGCACGGTAACGATCAAAGGATGCAAGTAAACGCTTTGCTTGAAGCTCTTCAGTATCTAATCCCATTAACTCGCGCAATCGTGCAGTGTGATATCCAGCGGCAACTAACTTTGGCTGGAATGAAAGCATCTGTGTATCACCATCAATAGTGATTGAAACCTCTTCAACGGCGAATCCAAGATCGTGTAATACACGCATTGCGCGCTCAACTGCATGCCGATCTTTTGGATCAAGCAATTGGCGCTCTTTAAGAGCTGCCCAAATACGACGATAGCGTCGAATTACCGCTTCGGCTGCTCGTACCGGATCCATTCCGGGATACAAAACTCCGGATAGAGAAAGATCTTCTAACTCTGCAGCGACATTAAACATTGCAATATCTAAATCATGTTCACGCTGACCATCGCTAAGTGTTTTTTGAAACTCTCCGGTTTCGGCATCGACAAGATATGCGGCAAAGCCTTCGGCATCGCGTCTAAATAAAGTATTTGATAGTGAGCAGTCTCCCCACCAAAAGCCAAGTAAGTGCAGTCGTACCATGAGCAATGCGAGTGCGCTGGCCATCGTTGTAATGTCATGGGCGGTGACCGATCCCGATAATAGAACACGGTAGGGCAGTGAGTACGGCAGAAAGCGGGTAACGATCACACACGGTAGCTCTTCGCCACTCTTATCGGTGCGACCTTCAACTACTGCGATCTGTTCAACGCATGGAGCATTTAGTTGGTTGAGTTCACGCAAAATCTTGTACTCACGATTTGCGAATTCGCTGACCGTTTCCTTCACGGCATAAACCTGCGAATCTGGATCCTTCGTCGCCCGAACCAATCGGACGACGTGGCGTGAAATGCCCCGCTTTTCAGCAAGGGCGGGATCTTCGGGCCACTCCTCCAGGCTCAGATGCCAGGGCAGACCAGTAACTGCAGCGATCTCCTCGCCTAGCCCAGTTATTCGCAGCGTCATGGAGCCTATTCTTGCCTATCAATGTGTCATTCACGTGAACTCCATTGAGCCTTTGCCAAACCTCACTTTAGACCAAACCTGACTTTAGAATAGAGACATGGCTATATCAGCGCAGATAAAGAAGGTCACCAAGCGGACAACAAAGGCACCAACTCCTGCAGCCGATTTCGGTGTTATGGGTGCTCCGATTAATAGATCTCACCCCTACTACTTCGGTTTCATCGCAACTCTAGGCGCGTTATCGGCGATTGTTCTCATGAGGGCACTCGCAAGCGTCAGTCAGATATTTGTTCTCATTCTCATCGCTTTGTTTCTAGCAATGGGCCTGAACCCGGCCGTTGAGGCGTTGCGTAGAAGAAATTTATCCAGAACTATGGCCGTAGCAATAATCTTCACATCGGTCATAGTCTTTGTTGTATTTTTCGCACTCGTAGTCGCGCCTCCAGTTGTTTCACAAGGGACTCAGTTAATTAACAAGGCACCTCAGCTACTAAATGATTTAACAAATAATAAAGCAATCAGCAACCTCAATGATCAGTACGGAATTATTGATACCCTCCAAACAAAATTAAAGTCTGTAACTTCTAATGGAACTTTACTCATCTCAACTTTCGGTGGTGTTCTTGGAGTTGGTAAATCAATCCTCTCGGGCTTCTTCTCATTTCTTACTGTCTTAGTTTTAACTCTGTACTTCATAACATCACTTCCTCAAGCAGTAACATTGGGGCTCTCTCTCGTACCTGCAAGTCGCCGCGATCGTGTTGGGCGCCTGACAAATGCGATCATTGGGCGCGTAGGCTCCTTTGTGGGCAGCCAGATTATTATTGCCATAATGGCTTCCGTCTTCGTATTGATTCTCTCGATTGTTTTGGGTCTGCCCTCACCAATAGCGATAGCGATGATAATTCTTGTCTGTGGACTAATTCCATTGGTGGGACACTTCATTGGCTGCTCAATCGTCACGATCATCGCGCTGACTCAATCGGTCTTGATCGGCATAATTGCCTTAATTTCATATGTGGTCTACGTCCAGGTTGAAAACTACGTTGTAACTCCCCGCATCATGAAGAAAACGATGTCAGTTCCTGGTGCAGTAACAATCATTGCCGCTCTAATTGGCTCTTCTTTGCTGGGCCTCATTGGTGGGCTATTGGCAGTTCCCGTTGCTGCAGCGATTATTTTGATCTTGGATGAAGTGGTAATTCCACGAGCTGAGACCTCTTAAAACTCCACCGGTAGCTCATTAGAATCTCCAGTAACGATTGAATTAATCTGCGATAAAACACGATGTACAAAAGGTTCGCCTACCCACAAATGTTTAGCGCCTTCTACCGCAATAATCTTTAATGTTGGCACTACCGCAAAGCGCTCACGTGCTTCATCTGGTTTTATATAGTCATCAAACTCTGGAACAAGGGCCGTGATCGGGCGCAAGTCACGATTCCAGTACTCGAGATCATTATTTGTAGTTCTCTGCATTGTTGGGCTCAAAAGTATCATTCCTTGGTGTCTCGGATCTTTGGCGTGCATCAATGCTAGATCAGTTCCAAACGACCATCCAACTACCCAGAGATTTTCGAGCCTCAACGTATCAAAACAGTAAGCAAGCATCGCTTGGACATCGAATCTTTCAGATATCCCGTTATCGTATTCACCAGTACTACTTCCTGATTCGCTAGTCGTACCGCGTGTATTAAAACGTACAACTGTGATCCCGGCCATCGCAGGCAATCTATTGGCCGCTTTTTTGAAAACGTGACTATCCATCATTCCGCCAGCGGTGGGCTGTGGATGCAGGCAGAGAATTGCTCCTCGACTAACATCAAGCGGAGATGCAACTTCACCGACGAGATCTATCCCGTCACTTGTTAGGACATGAAAAGGGGTGCGTTGTGCGGGCAAGACAGTACTGGGTCTAATAATCTCGGCCATGCTTCAAATTGTATCGACACACGACTACGCTTCCAACCATGGCAACTAAACGTAGGCCCTCTTTTAATTCACATAACCCTGTTAATGATGAGGTTATTGGCACCTACCCAATTATGAGTAAGAGCGAAGTTGCCGATGTTGTTGCCCATGCACGCATGGCAACGGCGCAGTGGCAGGCAATAGGTTTTGCCGAACGAAAGAAAACTTTACTTGCATGGAGCACGCTCATCATTGATCGCATTGATCAGATAGCACAATTAATTAGCCTTGAAACTGGTAAGCCAATGAGCGATGCCAGACTTGAAGTCAGTATCGCAGTTAGTCATATCGGTTGGGCTGCGCGTCATGCTGAATCAATCATGCGAACATCTTTTCGCCGTCCTGGATTACTCATGGCAAATATGTCAGCGACAGTTGAGCGATCGCCAGTTGGTGTTGTTGGTGTCATCGGACCATGGAACTATCCGATCTTTACTCCAGTCGGTTCAATTTCCTACGCCCTTGCCGCTGGAAATGCCGTCGTATTTAAACCAAGTCAATACACACCAGGTGTAGGAATGTGGTTAGAGGAGAGCTTTAATGAAGTTGCGCCATTTGCCGATATCCTCACAACGATTACAGGTTTAGGCGAAACAGGCGCAGCGCTCTGCGTAAGTGGAATCGACAAGCTCTCATTTACGGGCTCTACTCGTACTGCGCAGTTAGTCGCTGCGCAATGTGCATCGGTAATGGTCCCTGTAGTTCTTGAGTGCGGTGGTAAAGATCCTGTAATCGTTGCCGCCGATGCCGATATTAAACGTGCAGTTGATGCAACGATGTGGTCTGCCATGGCAAATGCTGGACAGTCATGTATCGGTGCCGAGCGTGTGTACGTGGATGAGGTAGTCGCCGATGAGTTTATTGCCAGAGCAATCGAACTCGCAGCAACGATTCATGCGGGTGCACCAGGTAAGGCAAACTACGGACCGGCAACGATGCCATCGCAAATTAAAACTATCCAATCCCATATAAAAGCGGCCATCGCCGATGGCGGAACATGTGTTTATGGTGGTCCTAAATCAGTTGTTGCTCCATTTGTGCAGCCAGTTGTACTCATTGATGTTCCAGAGAGCTCAACAGCGATACGCGAAGAGACGTTTGGCCCAATAATTATTATTAATCGTGTCGCAACGATGCGCGAGGCTATCGATCTTTCAAATGCATCCCGCTACGGCCTTGGCGCCAACGTCTGGTCAAAGCGAAAAGGTAAGAAGATCGCATCCCAGTTGCAGTGCGGAATGGTCGCAATTAACTCGACTTTCGCCTTTGCAGCTATCGCTTCAGTGCCATTCGGAGGCGTGAAAGATAGCGGCTCGGGCCGGGTACATGGACCTGAAGGTCTATTGGAGTACACATTTGCACGAACGGTTGTGCGAACCCGATTTTATTTACCTTTGCATTTTTTGAGTTTCAAGCGCCGCGCGCAAGATGATGCCTTAGTAATTAAGTTAACTAAACTGCTTAAGGGACGCTTAGGTTAAAAACAAATAGCCTTAATATCTTGGCGCGTTTCGCGTTCGCTCTGTGTTAGGTCTGCGCTTATCTTTCTTTGCCCAGCATGCACTGTGCCAATGTCGACGGCTCTCTTCATCATCTTCTAGCCAGGCAACAATGTGGGGAGTTGCCATCGGAATCATCTGATCACAGCCTGGGCAGCGATATGGTTTATTTGATCCCGAGCCAGTTAATTTGCGAACTACGTACAACCCTTCTAGATGCTCTTCAAAGCTTTGATTCGATGTAGCAACATCACGATCATCTGACTTCGGCCGCTTATTCTTGGGGTAATTTCTACGCGGGCTCATGGGGTTATTTTCTCACAGTAATTGACCCAGTAGTATTCAACTATGAACGCCATCGAGGTCAACGGCTTAAGAAAAAGCTATGGCGATGTCCATGCCGTTCAAGGAATAGACCTATCAATTGCATCGGGAGAGATTTTTGCTCTGCTGGGGCCAAATGGCGCTGGCAAGACAACGACCGTTGAAATCCTGGAGGGCTTTCGTAGCCGAGATGGTGGAGATGTAAGCGTCCTAGGTTTTGATCCCCGCGAGGAAGGCCATGCAGCACGTGAATGGCGTAATCGAATCGGTATTGTTTTACAGTCAACATCGGACTCAGGTGATTTAACTGTTATTGAAACTATTGAGCATTTCAGCGGCTATTACTCGAATCCGCGCAACGTCTGTGAGGTGATAAATGCCGTTGGCTTGGATGAGAAGGCAGGCTCACTCATTCGAAAACTATCAGGCGGTCAGCGCAGACGTCTTGATGTCGCACTCGGCATCATCGGTAATCCAGAGCTTCTCTTTCTCGATGAACCGACAACAGGCTTTGACCCTGAAGCGCGACGTGCCTTTTGGGCGCTGATTCAACAGTTGCGCGGCAATGGAACAACTATTCTTTTAACTACCCATTATTTAGATGAGGCCGAAGCCCTGGCCGATCGCGTTGGCGTAATTAACAATGGCCAAATAATAGAAATTGCAACACCTACCGAGTTAGGTGGACGCAGTACCGCTCAAGCTCTAGTTACTTGGCGTGATGGAAGTACTATGAAATCGGAAAACACAAACAATCCAACGGCTTTAGTGAGCAAGTTAATGACGAAATTTAACGGAGAGATTCCAGAGCTCACTGTTACTCGCCCCTCCCTTGAAGATATCTATTTGACGATGATTGGTTTAACCCATGAATAAGATTCCTAGTGCGCTTTCCCTAGGTATCCGCCGGGGTGGATTAGAGATACGACAGTTTCTCCGCCAACGCGAATCTGTCATCTTCACTCTATTATTTCCAGTAATTCTGCTTGTAATTTTTGGCTCAGTTTTTTCCGACACAATTGCACCCGATGTAACTTTCTCTCAGTACTTCCTCGCCGGAATGATCGCTTCGGGTCTGGTCAATACAGGATTTCAAGGCTTGGCAATCACAATTCCATTGGAACGTGACTTTGGTGCACTCAAGCGCCTTCGCGGAACTCCAATGCCGGCCTCTAGTTACTTTATAGGCAAGGCAATCCTTGTATTCGTAAGTATGGTTGTTCAGATTCTTATGCTGCTCGGTTTCGGCGTCGCATTCTTCGGTGTCGCTATGCCAAGCGATGCTAACAAGTGGATCACATTTGCATGGCTGACGCTCTTGGGAAGTGCCTGTTCAACTGCGCTCGGAATCGCTTTCTCGGTTATTCCAAAGAGTGGCCGCGGTGCATCTGCCGTCGTATCCCCGATTGTTATTATTTTGCAGTTCTTTAGCGGAGTCTTCTTTATCTTCACTCAACTTCCTTCTTGGATGCAACAGTTTGCATCAATCTTCCCTCTTAAATGGCTTACTCAAGGAATGCGTTCAGTCTTTCTGCCCGATTCTTTTGCGACTCAAGAGGTAGCAAAATCTTGGGAAAATGAGCGGACCTTTGCAGTTCTAGTTATCTGGCTCATTATCGGAATCTTTTTTGCAGTTCGTAAATTTAAGTGGGACCGAGATTAAGCGTTTAATCGCACTCCTCGTAGTCGCCGCACTCATCTCTCCAGCAGCGAGTGGAGCTACTAAATCGCCCTCTCCCAAGGCCACAGCGACTAAGGCCACTGCTACTAAGGCAGCAGCTCCCAAGGCCACGGCGACTAAGTCAGCAACCTCGACTAAGAAACCTGTTGTTAAGAAAAAGGTGGTGGTTAAGAAAAAACCGACCGCCACGAAGAAATCAAAGCTATTGCCCTCTCCCTCGCCAAAGTGGCCGCCTGCTGGTTTTAAATCCAATGGCGAGGTCTATGCCAAGATTCCAACGGCGAAAGAGCTAGTCGGTACCGCTTCAAATAGCGCGGTTCTTACACGCCAGTTAGCACAACTTGTAGATGGTGTGCGAATCTGCGAGAAGTATTCATGCGGAGCACTTCAAATCGCATCACTTAATGGCTGTACTTGGTGGGAAATCACCGCACAACTCGTTGGTGAAACTTCGGCCGATGATAAAACTTTAATTACTTTTGGAAACATTCGAACGTTAGTAAAAGAGACTGCACCAAAGGTAATAACAACTGTCCTCTTAATAAGTCAAGAACCTCTGGGTTTGGGCCACGTAGTCTCTGGAATATCTGCTAACTGCCATCATGATGCAACGAGTGAAAAAATTCCATCATCAACATATACCGCTATTAATAACTAGCGATTGGCACCTGGTACCCACAGTTGATCTCCACGCTCTTTATTTGCGTGTCGTGCTAAAACAAAGAGAAGATCAGAGCAGCGATTTAAATACTTTGCAGTTATGGGGCTGACTCCGCCACCAAATGCGTGAATAGCGGCCCATGTGCATCGCTCAGCACGTCGAACCACGGTTCGAGCTACATGCAAGTGCGCAGCCGCTGCGGTTCCTGATGGCAATACAAAGGAGCGAAGAGATTCAAGATCTGCGTTGAAAAGATCAATCTGCTCCTCTAGAAATACTACTTGTGATTCCAAGACCCTGAGCGGCTCAAAAGCTGGAGAATCTACAATGGGAGTACATAAATCTGCACCTACATCAAATAAGTCATTTTGAATGCGAACCAATAGCGCGCGCACAGATTCGCTTAACTCGTCAGTGGCAAGAACGACGCCGATAGATGAGTTAGCTTCATCGACCGTGGCGTAGGCCTCAAGGCGCGGATCATTCTTTGATGTACGGCTCATATCACCAAGAGATGTCGTGCCATCATCGCCGGTCTTGGTGTAAATACGCGTTAGATTAACCATGCCCGTAGCCTATAAGTAGACTGCGGCCATGGCATCTCTGGATCGTTTCCACGTCACTGGTGGTGCCCACCTACGCGGTGAAGTCACCGTAACGGGTGCGAAAAACTCGGTACTAAAACTCATGGCGGCCGCGCTTTTGGCCGAAGGTAAGACAACTATTACTAACGTGCCAGAAATCGCCGACGTCGACATCATGTCTGATTTATTAACGCGATTAGGCTGCGCTGTTGTCCATGCAGGTGATCAAGTAACCATCGATGTCCCCGCTATTCCTGGCCACCGAGCAGATTACGATTTAGTTCGAAAGATGCGCGCCTCGATAAATGTTTTAGGTCCATTAGTTGCACGTATCGGTAAAGCTGAAGTTGCACTCCCTGGGGGCGATGCAATTGGCTCTCGTGGGTTAGATTTCCATATCAAAGGCTTAACTTCTCTTGGTGCGAATGCACATATCGAGCATGGTTATGTGATCGCAGAGGCACCAACTGGATTAATAGGGGCTACCGTCGAATTAGATTTTCCAAGTGTTGGTGCTACTGAAAATATAATGACCGCTGCAGTCCTGGCAAAAGGCGTAACAAAAATCGATAACGCCGCGCGCGAACCTGATGTCGTTGATCTCGGCGAGTTTCTAATCTCGATGGGCGCACAGATTGATGGACTTGGAACGCCGCTTATAACTATTACAGGGGTTAAGACACTTAGGCCAACTACTCATGCGACCATACCTGATCGCATTATTACTGGAACCTGGGCATTTGCTGCGGCGATGACTAAGGGCGACATCACAATTCACGGAGCCCGAGCACATGACTTAGAGCTCCCACTTGAAAAATTAGCAAGTGCCGGAGCGATCGTGACAACTACTGCCGATGGAATTCGAGTACGAATGGATTCAAGGCCACGAGCAATTGATGTTTCAACCCTGCCCTACCCCGGCTTTCCAACTGATTTGTTGCCGATGGTCATTGCTCTGAATTCAATAGCCGATGGTCACTCATTAGTAACTGAAAATGTTTTTGAATCACGATTTATGTTTGTCAACGAATTAATTCGTCTTGGGGCCCAGATATCTGTTGATGGTCATCACGCCTCTATCGATGGCGTTCAAGAGCTATCGAGTGCACCAGTGGAAGCCACGGATATTCGTGCTGGAGCTGGCTTAATTCTCGCCGCCCTAGTGAGCGAAGGAGAAACAACGATTGATCAGGCCTTCCACGTCGATCGTGGCTATCCTAATTTTGCACAGCAGTTAGTGTCCCTAGGAGCGAAAGTGAGCCGCGAATAATGTCACCCATCCCAGATCGCAACTTGGCCCTCGAGTTAATTCGAGTAACTGAAACCGCCGCAATCGCAGCAGCTCCTTGGGTCGGCCGTGGAGAGAAAAACCTTGCCGATAAAGCTGCAGTCGAAGCGATGCGCGAAATGATTAATACCGTTGATATGGCCGGTGTTGTAGTCATTGGTGAGGGCGAAAAAGATAACGCTCCAATGCTCCACAATGGAGAGCACGTAGGTAATCAACAGGGACCATCATGTGATGTTGCAGTTGATCCAATTGATGGAACATCGCTGACTGCAAATGGAATGAATGGCGCGATTTCGGTAATTGCGCTATCTCCACGCGGAACAATGTTTGACCCTAAGACTTCCTTCTACATGAATAAGATCGTCGCTGGGCCAGAGGCGGCTCACGTTATAGATATCCAAGCAACGACGGCTGAGAATATTAATGCAGTTGCTAAGGCAAAGAATTTGGCCGTTAGCGATGTAACGGTCGTTGTGTTAAATCGCCCACGACATGATCAACTCATTGCAGAGATTCGCGCAGCCGGTGCTCGTATACGTTTGATTCAAGATGGTGACGTTGCAGCTGCAATTGAAACGGCGCGTCCCAATACTGGAATTGATTTATTGATGGGAATCGGTGGCACACCAGAGGGTGTAATAACTGCAGCGGCAATGATCTGTTTAGGTGGGGCTATTCAGGGTCAGTTATATGAAGATGGCAAACCAGTTGGAGCGGTTTTGCACACAAAGGATCTGGTGAACTCTGAAGATGTTTTCTTGGCAGCAACCGGCATTACCGATGGCGAGCTTATAAAAGGGATTCGCTACACAAGTTTTGGCGCAGTAAGTCAGTCAATTGTGATGCGCGGTCAGTCAAAAACAGTTCGAGTAATCGAAACCGAGCATCACCTTAAGTAGGTTACTTACTTACCGTTTCCGTCAGAATCGAAACGCGGTTATTTGCTACTGAAAGAAAGCCACCACTGACAGTAAATGAAGTGGTGGTTCCATCGACGCCCTTAATGCTTACTGCCCCATCGACAAGTACTCCAAAGAGCGGTGCGTGATCGCTCAAAATTCCGAGATCACCTTCGACTGTGCGGGCCGAGACAAATGATGCCTGCCCCGACCAGACGCGCTCTGTTGGAGATACGAGTTCGACGTTAAGTGTCATTCTTCTATTACTTTCCAACGCTTGCAGCTAGTTCGGCAGCTCGGCGCTCTACATCATCTAGACCACCGCACATGAAGAAGGCCTGCTCTGGAACGTGATCGTACTTTCCATCTGCAAGGGCTTCGAATGCTGCGATTGTGTCGACTAGTGGTACGAATGAACCTTCGATGCCAGTGAAGACCTTGGCAACGAAAGTATTCTGCGACAAGAAGCGCTGAATACGTCGTGCACGGCCAACGAGTACGCGGTCATCTTCAGATAATTCATCGATACCAAGAATGGCAATGATGTCCTGTAGATCCTTGTAACGCTGCAAGATCTGCTTAATGCGGTTAGCAACACGGAAGTGATGCTCGCCGATGTAGCGTGGATCCAAGATACGAGAAGTTGAGTCAAGTGGATCCACAGCTGGGTAGATACCAAGCTCTGAGATCGGACGGGACAGAACAGTTGTTGCATCTAAGTGCGCAAATGTTGTGTGTGGGGCTGGGTCGGTAATGTCATCGGCAGGAACATAGATCGCCTGCATAGATGTAATTGAGTGACCACGAGTTGAAGTGATGCGCTCTTGTAGTTGACCCATCTCATCGGCCAACGTTGGCTGATAACCCACCGCAGATGGCATACGTCCAAGAAGTGTTGAAACTTCAGAGCCAGCCTGAGTGAAGCGGAAAATATTATCGATGAATAGAAGCACATCCTGCTTTTGTACATCGCGGAAATACTCGGCCATTGTGAGCGCAGATAGTGCAACGCGAAGACGCGTGCCAGGTGGTTCATCCATCTGACCAAAGACTAAAGCGGTCTTATTGATAACGCCGGTCTCGGTCATTTCAAGGAATAAATCGTTACCTTCACGAGTACGCTCACCAACACCAGCGAATACAGATACTCCACCGAAGTTTTCAGCTACACGGTAAATCATCTCTTGAATCAAAACCGTCTTACCAACACCGGCGCCGCCGAATAGACCGATCTTTCCACCCTTTACATACGGTGTGAGTAGATCGATAACTTTAATTCCAGTTTCAAACATCTCAGTCTTAGACTCCAACTGATCAAATGCTGGTGCGTTACGGTGAATCGGCCAGCGCTCTTTGATATCCAGAGATGATGTAGGAACATCCATTGACTCGCCAAGGGTATTGAAAACGTGTCCCTTTGTTACATCGCCGACAGGTACTGAGATGGCAGAGCCAGTATCAGATACCTCTGCACCACGGACCATTCCATCTGTTGGTTGCATGGAGATTGCACGGACGAGGTTGTCACCAATGTGCTGGGCGACCTCCATCGTCAAGGTACGTGTAGTACCTGACATGGTTACCTCTACGTGTAGTGCGTTAAAGATCGATGGCATTGAGTCGGCTGGAAATTCAATATCCACTACCGGTCCAATAACTCGAGCTACGCGACCTTTACCTGTTGATGTCGACATCATTCACTCCCTGTACTAGCTGAGGCCAACGCGTCTGCGCCGCCAACAATTTCACTGATCTCTTGAGTAATTTCAGCCTGACGGGCTGCGTTCGCAAGTCGAGTTAATGACTTGATTAAATCATCGGCGTTGTCAGTTGCCGACTTCATTGCACGACGTCGCGCAGCATGCTCAGAGGCAGCCGATTGCAACATCGCGTTAAATACTCGAGCCTCAATATAACGAGGCAATAGCGCGTTAAGCACTACCTCGGAATTAGGTTCGAATTCATACATAGGTAGCAGGCCAGACGGTACTGGTGCATCGCTTTCAACAACTTCGAGTGGAAGCATCCGCTTTGCCATTGCATTTTGAGTAAGCATTGATTTAAATTCAGTGTAGACAATATGTATCTCATCGACGCCAGTAATATCGCTCTGAGCATCGGCGATGAAGGCCTTGATTAATGAATCAGCAACTTCTTTGGCATTCTCATAGGTTGGATTATCTGAAAAACCCGACCAAGACTGCGCAACTGGGCGGTTACGGAAGCGGTAGTAGTTAGCTGCTTTGCGCCCAACAAGATATGAAGTGGTCTGCAATCCACGCTCTTTAAGTAGGGCCGTTAACTGCTCCCCCTCTTTAATAGCGTTATTTGAGTAAGCACCAGCCATACCGCGATCTGCTGTAATTATTAGGACCGCTGCACGGATCGGATTCTCTGAAGGTGTGGTTAGCGGGTGGTTAGTAGATGAGTACGTAGCAACTGCAGATACCGCACGTGTTAACTCGTTTGCATATGGAGTTGACGCAGTGACCCGTTGTTGCGCTTTAACGATACGAGATGCCGAGATTAACTCCATGGCTTTCGTAATCTTTTTAGTCGCTTTAACAGATCGCATGCGTCTGCGATAAATGCGGAGTTGTGCACCCATAAGTTACTTCTTCACCGCCGGTGGGACGTGCTTAGTGATCTGCTCTACGCCTTCACCTTCAAGGGCCTCGGCTGGAGCATCGTTGACGATACCGGCAGCTGAGCTCTTAAAGATTTTTTTGAAGTCATCGACGGCAGTTTGCATCTTTGCAACTGTGTCATCTTCGAGCATTTTTGTCTCAGAAATTACAGTGAAGATATCTTTACGCTCGCGACCGATGAACTCTAGGAGTTCGGCCTCAAAGCGACGAATATCTGCAACTGCAACTGAATCCAGAGCACCTGACGTACCTGCCCAGATTGAAACAATCTGATGCTCAAGTGAATACGGTGAGTACTGACCCTGCTTCAAGAGTTCAACCATGCGCGCACCGCGCTCAAGTTGTGCCTTTGATGCGGCATCTAAATCAGAGCCAAATGCTGCGAAAGCTTCGAGCTCACGGAACTGTGCAAGGTCAAGGCGCAGACGACCAGCGATCTTCTTCATCGCCTTAGTCTGAGCAGAGCCACCAACACGAGAAACAGATACACCTACGTTGATCGCTGGGCGAACACCGGCGTTGAACAAATCCGTTTCAAGGAAGCATTGTCCATCGGTAATTGAAATAACGTTTGTAGGGATAAATGCAGAAACGTCATTTCCCTTAGTTTCAATGATTGGAAGACCAGTCATTGATCCGCCACCGAGCTCGTCGGAGAGCTTTGCGCAACGCTCTAATAGACGTGAGTGTAAATAGAAAACATCGCCTGGGTAAGCCTCGCGGCCTGGTGGGCGACGAAGTAACAATGAGACTGAACGGTAGGCCTCGGCCTGCTTTGATAAATCATCAAAAACGATAAGGACATGCTCGCCCTTATACATCCAGTGCTGACCAATTGAAGAGCCAGTGTATGGAGCTAGGTACTTAAAGCCAGCTGGATCTGATGCAGGGGATGCCACGATAGTTGTGTACTCCATTGCGCCGGCCTCTTCGAGTGCGCCCTTAACTGCAGCGATCGTTGAACCCTTTTGTCCAATAGCAACATAGATACATTTAACTTGCTTCTTCTTATCTCCAGATTTCCAGTTTTCCTTCTGGTTAATAATTGTGTCTACTGCAACGGCAGTCTTACCAGTCTGGCGATCACCAATAATTAACTGGCGCTGTCCGCGACCGATAGCAGTCATCGCATCGATAGCTTTGATACCTGTTGCTAATGGCTCTTTTACTGGTTGGCGCTGAACAACAGAGGGAGCCTGAAGTTCAAGTGCACGGCGCGCATCGGCTTTGATCTCACCCTTGCCATCGATTGGACGACCAAGTGGATCAACAACGCGACCTAAGAATGCATCACCTACCGGTACAGAAAGAATCTCACCTGTGCGGCGAACTGATGTTCCCTCTTCAATTCCTTCATAGCCACCCAAAATAACAACGCCGATTTCGCGTACGTCGAGGTTAAGCGCGAGTCCGAGTGTGCCGTTTTCAAACTGCAACAACTCATTCGCCATTGTCGATGGCAGCCCTTCAACGCGTGCGATTCCATCGCCTGCTTGGCTAACGGTTCCGACTTCGTCGCGAGCTGCAACGCCTGGATCGTATGACTTAACAAAGTTCGCTAAGGCTCCCTGGATTTCGGCCGGGTTGATCGTGAGGTCTGCCATGTGATTCTCCCTTTATTTGCTTCCGACTACGGCGCGTGCGGCCCCAGCCAAACGATTTGAAACTGTTCCATCAACTAACTCATCTGCAAACTTGACTGAAACTCCACCGATTACCGCCGGTTCAATCTCAATATTGATACGTACTGGCTGACCTACCTGCTTATTAAGTGCGATGGATAAGCGCTCTTGCTGAGCAGGGCTCAGCGGTGCAGCCACGCGGACTAGTGCAATCACGCGATTACGGCGTGCGGCAAGGGCGTGGGCATAGTCGGCAAAGGCAGACTCGATGCTGCGTCCACGCCAGGTGTTTACTAGCTGCGAGACGAGCTTCACGGTTGAACCAGATGCACCCTTGAGAATCTCGCTAACAAGTGTTGCTTTAGCAAGCTTTGCATCCGATGTCAGCGCCTTGCGAAGTTCGGCTGAGCCGGCAATGGCACGTGAGGCTGTAAAGATTTCATCTTCTACGAGGTCGAGTTCTCCTGCAATGTTGGCAGCTGATGCCTCTGCCTCAATAGCGAGTTGCTCAATTACAAGTACAAGATCCTTTGGAGCAGACCAACGCATCGCTGAAATCTCGGTTGTGATACCCAGGGCCAACGCGCCGATCTTTGAACCGAATAACTCGGAAAGAAATACTGACTTAGATTTATCATCACGAGAAGAATCAGTGAGTGCGCGACGGACTGCGATATTTGTATCAAGTACGTCGGCAACAAAGAAAAGCTCAGCGCTCAACGTAGATGCCTTTGATGCATCTGCGCCTTTAACGGCAGCATCTAAAGCTGCGCGCGCAGTCACGAGTGACTGACGGCTGCTGCCTCCGAGGTGAGCTCTCATCGACTACTTACTCTTCTCTAGATCTTCTAAAAAACGATCGACAACACGTGATTGACGAGCTGCATCATCTAGTGACTCGCCCACAATCTTTGAAGCAAGCTCTACAGCTAGCGCACCAACTTCAGTACGAAGTGAAGTAATTGCCTGTTGGCGCTCTGCCTCGATCGAAGCATGAGCAGTTGCCGTAATACGCGCGGCCTCTTCTTGTGCTTTGCTACGAAGATCTTCAATGATGGATGCTCCCTGTACACGGGCATCTTCGCGCAGAACCTGCGCTTCGGCCTGTGCTTTAGCAAGCTGTTCGGTGTATTGAGCAAGTGCGCGCTGAGCTTCTAGCTGCGCCTTTTCAGCACGTTCGATTCCACCTTGAATTGCATTGGTGCGCTCTGTAAATGCCTTTTCAAACATTGGCGTTACAAATTTGCGCAGGGTTAAGAAGAGAAGGGTAAAGGCGATCGCACCGACTACAAGCTCTGCAGTATGTGGAATCAGCGGATTGATCTTCTCTTCCGCAGCCAAGTTAAGAAATTGCATCAGTTGTCCTTTTAGTTAAATTCTTATGGATTAGAGAACGAATGCTAGAACGAGGCCGAATAGTGCAAGGGCTTCAGCGAGCGCGAAGCCAAGGAATGCAATTGGCTGTAGAACGCTACGAGCCTCAGGCTGACGTGCAACACCGTTGATATATGCGGCGAAGATAAGACCAGTTGCGATTCCGGGACCGATTGCTGCGAGGCCAAAACCAACCAGGTTGAGTGTGCCTTCCATTTTTTTCTCCTTATTTCCTATTAGTGCTCGTCGGCAAGGGCGCCGGCGATGTAGAGAGCTGCGAGCAGAGTAAAGATGTACGCCTGCAGGCATTGGACCATGAATTCAAAGAAGGTCAACACAATGCCGATACCGAAGGCAAATGGGCTGATCAACTTCAAACCAATAACACCTTGAAGTAGATGATCTCCACCCAAGATAAATACGAGCAACAGCAAGTGGCCCGCGAACATATTTGCAAATAAACGAAGGGCAAGCGTTAGTGGACGCACAACAAAGAATGTAAGAATTTCGAGAGGTGTAATGAGGATGTAGGCAGCCTTAGGGACTCCAGGCATAAACATAATCTCTTTGAAGTACTTAATCGCGCCTTGCTTGCGAATTCCAACGTAGTGGAATACTAAATAAATAGTAATCGCCAAGACATACGGGAAAGAAACGCGTGACATTGATGGGAACTGCAAAAGTGGAATGATTCCGAATATATTGTTAACTAAAATGAAGGTGAAGAGCGTAAAGAGATACGGTACAAAGCGAAGAAAATCATGTCCAATGACATCTTTAGCTAAATCGTTTCGCACGAAGCTATAAACAGATTCTCCCGCGAACTGTAACTTTGAAGGAACAACTGCCGCCTTACGAGATGCGAGAATAAAAAACGCTGAAATGAGAATTACTGAGAGAAAAACTAAAAAAATTGGTTTAGTTGTATAGGCGTTATCACCAAAAATTGGTGGAAGTTCGAAGTCGGAGCTGCTTGGCGGGACGAAACCGCCACCTGTGCCAGAACGCAGTAATTCGCGCACGCATAACTCCTTCAGAGGTTGAAAATCTTGGCTATAACGGGGAAGTTAAGACGAGGCAACCCTATGGCAGAGCCCCCCAGGTTGAGAAATCGTAAAGCTCCACCTAGATAGTGGGGCTGCTCACTCTCGCCCGAAGCGCAACCAGACCAGGTAGATCGCCCCGCTGATGCCGACCAAGAGGCCGATAAGTGTGAAATAGCTCTTGTTAAGCCAGTGGTCGAGTCCGAATCCAACCCCGCCCCAGAAGAGCAGACCGGAGAGCAGGTATCCAAATATGGACCACATCGCACTCTCTTCTCGTTTTGCCATGGCCGCTCCTTAGGGTTTCGTATCGGGAAGGGGTAAATGTAAGCGAAGTTTCATGAAACTAGCAATCTCCCCCCAGAGCCAGGCGATCGTTAGTAAAACCGCCGTGATGGCAAAGGTAATCCGGTTTATTGTGGCCCGATCCGTGTATTTAGCTAAGGCCCAGAGCAAGAGCCCCAAGGCAAATAGCTTTGCAAAGTAGGAAAAAAGCGCCATCGCCATCGTCGAAATCGGATCTAAATTTCGGGTTAAGCGGGAGACTCCAATGTGAATAATAAAATAGATAACAACTACGAACTGGGCAAGAAGTGCGCCATAGAGACCACTCAAGCCCTTAACAAAAAATGAGATTGCGATGGCCAGGATGCTCACTATAAAAGTTGGGAAAAATGCCCCTCGTAGCAGTCTCGATTCATTGCTACTCATACAAGAGCCTTCTTTCCAACTTTAGAGGTTGTAACGGTAATGGCGATCAAAACAATTGCAGTAATTAATGCGACCCACCAAGGAGCAAAGGCCAATACGGTCACTGGAAAAGCAATCGTTGCAGTCCAGAGGTAGAGAATGAAAGCCGTCTTTAACTGCGAGTTTCCAGCGCTAAGTAATCGGTGATGCAAGTGTTCGTTATCGGGGGCAAAGGGAGATTTGCCAGCTTTAACTCGACGAGCAACAGCCAATAATAAATCGGCCAAAGGAATCGCTAGTACTGCAAATGGAAGTAGCAGCGGCAAAAGTGTCGGGCCTGCCGATTCAGCAGAGATTGCATTCGGGTCAACCTGCCCCGTCAAAGTAATTGCAGCCGATGCCAATAAAAGCCCCAGCAACATTGAGCCGCTATCCCCCATAAAAATTCGTGCAGGGTGTGCATTGTGCGGTAAGAATCCTATGCAGATTCCAACTAGCACGGCAGTAATAAGTGATGGTGCACCTGCGCGGCTAAAACCAAAGTCAACGGCCAAAAGATAGGCAAATGCAAAAAAAGCGATTCCGGCGATAGCGACGATTCCGGCGGCCAGGCCATCCATTCCATCGATAAAGTTAACGGCGTTAATAGTTATGACAACGATTAAAACGGTTACTAACTGACCGATACTTGGAGGCAATGTGATGACGCCGTTAATGGGTAGCCACAGAATTTGAATTCCGTATAACAATAAAATACTGGCTACAAATACCTGCCCCGCCAGTTTGGTCAGTGCATCTAACTGAAAACGATCATCGGCCATTCCAAGTAAAACTATGACGGTGGAGGCTAGGAAAATGCCCTGTGACTCATGGCCAAATGACTTACCAACGAGCGGAAGGTGATTTACGATCATGAAAGTTATGGACATCGCCATCCACATCGCTACCCCACCCCAGCGTGCAGTAGGTGTCGTGTGAATATCGCGACCTCGAATTTGAGCA
>Ga0209297_1000468_pt1 | contig 26011 bp, 16 predicted proteins | sample S_130805_MF_Meta_FD_187322 | JGI IMG/M metagenome (GOLD analysis project Ga0209297, IMG submission 187322) | Freshwater microbial communities from Lake Simoncouche, Canada to study carbon cycling - S_130805_MF_MetaG (SPAdes) (version 2) | ecosystem: Environmental > Aquatic > Freshwater > Lake ...
CTAGGCTCCTCGCCTTTCATTCTAATTTGCAACTGATACATCTGGTCGTCTTCCAACATAATGCACAAATCTGTACCATAAAGGTGTTTTCTTGTACTGATTCCACGGATGAAACCTTCTACTGAGTCAAACAAGACATAAGTCTCGCCTTCTTTCTTTGCGATTTTACCTTCTCTGATGGTAAGATACACTACTGGGGTTGTTTTTTCTTTTAAAGCCATAACTATATTTAAGGCGAATATACAACTAAATTTGGAAATACCAAAAAAAAATGTTAAAATTGTATAATATTATGAATAACGAATTAAAAAATAAAATCACAGAGTTAAAAGGGCAACTTCGCAGGGGTGATATGGCTCGCATTGTAGATCGCACATCTCACTTTGGTATAAAAAAATACGATGTCTATAATATTTTGAACGGTAAATCTTTAATCGACCAGCAAAAATTAATCATTGTAATGCGTGAGGTGATGAAGTGCATTAAAGAAAACGAGCGTTACATGGAAGAGTTTGATCTCTCCCTACAAAACCTATGACTTTAGTCGAACTCGAAAAGGAAATCATTGCTATTAAAAAGCAAGGAGTTACTCCTTATGTCGAAAGACATCAAATTGCCAGAGCACGACAAAAATATTACATTGAGAAGATCATTGCAGATAAGGAGAGGTACACTACTCTCTTTTTGAATAATATTGCTTTTTTAAATAAAATTCACCGATCAAAGTGCACAAGATATAATATTGAAGACAATATGGGTATTAAAACCGATGATTTTCTTCAAACTCTTCTTGAAGGCAAAGGTCAAATTTATAATTTTGAACACATCTTGCTGGTTGCTTCCTTCTTTGGGATAGCACCAGATCTTATTTTATTTGTTGACTTAGAAGCTAATGAGCAGACAATCAGGAACGAATATCCTTCTCTTTTCAAACAGAGTTGAGATAAAGCCCATCTCGGTAAACCAAGCATGGCAAGGGCGTAAGTTTAAATCGCCAATTTACAAAGAATATGAAAAAGAGTGCTTGTATAAACTACCTGCACACAAGATTAACTGGATTGGGGAGCCCATAGAGCTATCTTTAGTAGTTGGACTCAGCAATATGGCCTCAGACGTAGATAATGTCGTAAAACCCTTTGTAGACATTTTACAGAAGAAGTATGGTTTTAACGATAAATTTATCTTTAGACTGATTGTTGAAAAAAAAATCGTGGCTAAAGGTGCCGAGTTTATTGAGTTCTATGTAAAAAGATTAGTTCCTCGTCACTACATACTTGACTTTTCGGAAGAATGATATTATGTTTGCTCCGCAGTCCATACTTTTTGATGGGGGTATGTCTTGATGGACTGTGTGGGGATGAACGAGAAAGTATCTTGGAAATCACAAACCACACCACCTGAACCAATTTTCGCAAAAGTCTTTTTTAAGGCTTTTAAAGGAAAGGGGGGAAAGGGGGGTATGGTTTAAACGGTGGTTCACCCAAGAAAATATTGTGACGGAGTCTACGAAAGGACTCGGAGTATAAGGACTCGGATTAATTATCTAAATGCCATAATTGTGTTTTCTCGTTAAAATTGCATAAATTTGTATTAAATGGCGTATACTATAACGAACCAGCCACCACAATTTATAGCAGAAAGTGCTAAAGATAAAGTGTGGTACAAGAATAATATCAAATTTATTATGTCTCACTTTAATAAGAGACACGATAGAATCTCTAGAGTTAGAAAACAGCAAGACTTAGAAAACCCAATCGATGAAGTAGTTAGAATGTTTACCTACTACTTAGGGCGACAATATAACAAAGATTATTATTACACAACTCAAGATCAAACAGGTTGTGACTTGCCAACAGTTTGGATCAATGGTCAGAAGGTGACTTCCTTAGTTGACTACATGGTTGGTAATGCAATCAAAATGATTGAAAATATTGAGCCATCTGTTGTTAATAACAGTAAAGGCGCAGTTAATAAAAAAACAGAACTTTTAGAAAAATTACTTCTTGAGTTTGAAGCTCCTGATTTATTCCAGGCTATGCGTGAAGCTGGCGTAGAATTTAATCCTGCTGGGCCTCAGAACTTTGAAGTACCTGAAGATGTATACCGATGGATGGAGTATGACTACAAAGAGCAAGCAGAAGTAATTGCTATGCGTATTTGTGAAGATATTCTAAACAGAAATAGTTTTCAGGATAAATTCAAGCAAGCATTTCTATATACTCTCTTAGGAGGATATGTAGGAATTGAGAATAGAATTGAAAATGGTAAGCAGTACTTTGATCCTGTTTTACCACACAACTTGATTGTAGATAGGGCGAGAGATGATGACTTTAACTCTGAGGCCCGTTTTGTGGGTAAAGTGGATTGGTTAAATGTAACCGATATTATCGAAAGATACCAAGACTCATTGAGTGCTGAGGAAATTGAGGAGATAAAGAAAATCAATATGAATAATCTTTATCAATTGCTTGACTTGACAACTCACCCATTTGCAACCAACTGGGCATTTAATATCAATAACTTACCTACCTTGGCTTGTGTAACAGGCTACTGGATTGGTATGAAGGATTTAGGTTATGAAAAATCAAAAGATAAGTTTGGCAATACTCACTACTCTCGCATTCGCAATAATCGCAAGGGTGAGTTCTGGACCAAAACTGTGTACAGAGGAACTCTAATCGGCAATAAGTATATTGTTGACGCAGAGGAAATGACCAATATTGTTCGTAAGACAGATAACCCTGGAGATGTAGAATTACCACTAAAGGTATTCATCCCCAATATGGTTATGGGAGAAAATCGTTCTGTAGTTGCTCGTTTACACCAGCACCAAGATCGTATTGACTACATTACTAACGAGATTACCAAGATGATGAACAGGGCGAAGGGTAAGGTATACCTTATCAACCGTCAGAAGTTGGGAAGTTCAACCGCTAAGGATGTAATTTCTGATTTCGAAAGAATTGGTATTCACATCACCGATGGTAGTGCAACAGGTGAAGATTTTGTTGCTGGTCAAGATGCTCGTATGGTTGAAGTTGTAGATATGACTTTGGATCCTAATGTTCAACAACTTCTTGCTTTACGTAGAGAAGAAGAGCGTTTAATGGAAGAAATTGTTAGTGTTCCTAAAGTTGCTTTGGGTCAACAGCAAGGTTATGTTGGGGCAAAAACTCAAGCAGGTACTATTGCACAATCAAACTTAGGAACAACTTACCTATACCAGGGATTTATTAAGTTCATTGAAAAAGAGTTAGCATTTGCAATCAATCAATATAAAGTTTCTTTAATTGATGAGAGCGAGGATGATATTCCTGTAGTAGGAACTAATGGTAAGCAATACTTGAAGTTGACTAAAGATTTCCAATTTCAAGAGTTGGGAGTTTTTATTAAAGTGAAAGACTTTATTGATGACCAAGCAAAAGAGCGTTTGATTGGTTTGGCTCAAGCAGCAATGCAAAATCAAATGATTGATATGCTTGACTACATCAAAATTGAAAAATCAAATTCTTATACTGAATTGTTGAATGAGTTGGAGTACTCTTTGAATAAGAGAGAAAGAGATAAGGAAAAACAACAAGCCATGATGCAAATGATGCAGCAAGCACAACAAGAGCAACAAATGTCACAAGAACAACAAGTGGCCGGTATGAAAGAACAAGGTGCAAACTACAGAAAGGAACTAGATGTGGCAACAAAATTGCCTCAAGATCAAGGAGTTCCGCCTGAGCAAATGCAATAATTTTGTTTTTATAGGAAATTTTACTTAAATTTGAACATATATGTCAGAAGATTTTTTGAAAGAAATTGCGGATGAGTTGAATGCTCAGACGACAAAACCTGCTGAGGTGGTTGCGGAAATCGCACAAGAACCGATCTCAGAACCAACCCCGGAGGTTATTCCCGAACCTAACCCCGAACCTAACCCCGAAGTTATCCCCGAACCTGTTTCGGTAGAAAAAGAGTGGTGGGAAAAAGAAGAAGAGGTTAAAACTGCCGATACAATTAAGGCTGAAGAAAAACCTACTTTTGAAATGGATGATGACTTGAAACTTATTCTTGAGTACAAGAAGAGTGGCAAAACATTGTCTGATTTTGTAAAAGAGTACCAAGTAGAAGATGTAAATAGTTGGGACGATGCTAAACTAGTTAAAGAGGGTTTGAAAGAATTCATGAAATTAACAGAAGAAGAACTAGAGCAAGCAACGTATGACTATGAAAACGCTTCTATTATTCAAAAGAAACAATGGGCTGAAACATTTAGACAAAAGTTTGGAGAACAAAATGAAGAGAAACTGAAACAGTTGACCTCATCAAATCAACAAACCAGCGAAATGCAAAAAGCTGTTGCTGATAAATACAATGCCGAGTTGGATCAATTTTCTCAGCAGATTGTAAACAAAGAAGTTTATGGATTAAAGATTACAGACGAAATGTCCAAGGATCTGAAAAAATTCATTAACGAAGAGTTTTCACTGCAAAGACAAGATGGTTCATTTGATATTGAAAAAGTTTACTCAGTCGCTCTATGGTTAAAACATGGAAAAGACTTGGTAAAAGCTAACGTAACGAAAGCACGCAATGAAGGTAAGGAACAGGTTATTCGTGAAGTGAGTAACCCTAGTAAAAACATGACTGCTGGTGGACGTGCCGTTGGTTCTGGACTTGAGGCCGCACAAGAGGCTTTTAATACCTTGTTCCCAGGTTAATGGGAAAAACCAAAAAAACAAAAACTAAAAAATGGCATCTATTTCAAATCTTCCTTTAAGTCAATCTTTATTGCTTAAAGGACTTTCATTGCCTAACAAAATGGCAATGGTGTATAGTCAAGATTATGGCTATAACGTTTTGACTCAGCTTACATCTAAATTGGGAAGTTCTATTTCTAGCGCTCAAGCTAAAATTGAAATTTCTTCTTTGGGTAACTTGGGTGTTTTCTCTAAAGTAACCACAGCTATCAATACCTCTACTGGTGTTGTAGGTGTTAACGATGCAAGCAAATTCCGTATCGGTGATATCGTTGCTGATGCTAATATGGTTCAAGCTTTGGTAACCGATGTGAACTACAGTGCAAGCACTATCACATTGGCTCCTCACAGTGTTGCAGCTTTCACTGCTTCTCACTTTGCTTTGGGTCATAACGCTAAGCGTTTCTTCGATGCTTCTCCTAACCGTTCTTCTTTCGGTAAGACTACATTGAATTACACTCCGAACACTGATTACGCTTTGACTGCTGTAACTCGTGAGAGTTCTCACCAGTCTCGTAGAGATCGTACTTCTTCTTTCGTTAAGTGGAATGGTGATTTCTGGTGGAGATCTTATGATGATCTTACTTTGAAAGCCTTCGCTAAACAATTGGAGTACAAGTATGCTTTCTCTGAGCGTAGCGTTAAGAGTGGTCCTTTCGGTGAGTACTACACTACTGGTGGATTGCGTTGGTCAATCATCAACAATGGTGGAACTTACTTGCCTTTGACTTCTGAGTTGACTCAAACTGTATTCAACGATTTCTTGGAGCAAATGGTACGTGTATCTGCTGAAGGTGGCCGTAAATTGGTTGCTTTGATGGGATCTTCTGCTATGGCTAAATTGCAAACTATTTTGGGTGACTACATCAAGTATGCTGGTAGTGCAAATACCTTCGGTGGTACTTCTGTAACTGGTTTGAACGTGATGAAGTATGCTTACGCTGGTTTGGAAATCGAGTTTGTACGTTGGGCTTTATTGGATGACGAGATGTTCCGTAGCGAATTGTCTAGCATCAATGGTAAGCCTAAGATGTCAAACAGCATCTATTTCTTGGATATGACTTCTGTTCCTGCTGCTGATGGTTCTGGAACTATCTCTGCTTTGCAGAAGTATCACTTTAATCAAGACGAGTTGATCGCTAACTACGTTCCTGGTATGATCGGTTTGGAAAGCAGTGATGCTTCAACTGTTAAAGCTACTATCGCTGGAAGCACTATGGCTTCTTTGGGTACTAGTGATGTTGATGGTGTAGATTTCCATATCTTGTCTGACTGTGGTTTGTATTGTATTGCTGACCGTATGGGTTTGATCGAATTCGCATTCTAATTTAAAGAAGAAAATGAAAAATTATATTGTACAAACTGGCGCAACCTTAACTGGTACTTTGAGTGACAGCGTTTTGACTATTGGCGGTACTGCTGGTGGTGACGTAAAATTGTTGTGGAACAACATCAAAAAGGCTGAGTATGTAGCCTATGGTGCTGGAACTGCTCAAGTTTCTACTGTTACTGTATCTAGTACTTTGACTGCCGGTAACGTTATCTCTTTGCAAGTATCTCAAGATATGAGCAAAGGAAATATGGTAGGTCCTCGTGAAAAAGTTTGCATTATCAGCCACATTATTAGTGCAACCGATACTGTTACTTCTATAGCTCAATCTATCGTAGCTCAAGTTAACAATCACCCAATCGAAGTAGTTGCTACTAACGCATCTGGTGTTGTTACTTTGACTGCAACTTTGCCTTACGCTATTTTCAGCGTAAACGAAGTTCAAGATCCAGGAGCAAACGTAGCAATCACCTTGACTGGTGGTAGCAACGTAACTGGTGTTAAACCTTCTGGTTTCACTGGTGCTGAATTGGTTGCTTCTGAAATCGTAAACGCTTCTGCAAGTGCTAACTATAGTATCTTCCGTTTTATCTACTCATTCCCTAAGAATGACGATAAGATTGTTGCTGAGACCTCTGAAGTAGTTAACTTGTATGTTGCTTCTACTGTTTCTGTAACTGATTTGAGTAACTCTTTGACTGCTTTGGATATTGCTGATGTATCAGCTAATACCACCACTGCAATCAATGCTGCTTTGGCTCAAATCCGTGAGTACTTGGCTAAGTTGTCTTAATCGGCCACTTTAAAAAATTAGAGGGGGATTTATTCTCCCTCTTTTTTTGCTTTTAATTGTAAAATAATTTATATTTGTAAATACTTATGAGAATTCAAGCATATTTAGTTCCTCTGAGAACCCGTGGTAATGTTACCATTGTGGGTTCTTATCGAGATCGGGCCTCAGACAAAGAAGTTTTTCTTTTGGCCTCAGGTAAAAAGGTAGTTAGTTCTTTAAACGAGGGTGATAGAGTTTACCAACATACTTTTGAGGAAGGTATGTCTATCCCATTTAGTTTTGATGAAACCAACTTTCAAGAAAAGGCAGTAATTGATTTCTGGAAAAACCACCCTTTGGTTATTACCGATGGTCATACAAATCCAAACTTAATTACTGAACAATTTAAATTTGAAGTTAAATCAGAAAAAGTACGTGTAGAGTATGATGAGTTATTAGCTCGTTTGAAGTGCGTATCTCAAGTGTCTGCTATGACATACCAAGAACAAGTGAACTTGGCTTTTGCTTTGGGATTAGATCCTCGTGGTATGGACCAAAAAGAAGTTTACTTGCTTTTAATTGGTTTGACTTTAAATGGAATGGCAATTGGCAAGAAAGCATTTGTTGCTAGTTACTTGAGTGTAAGAGTAAATGAGCGTATTGCAACTGTATATGCAAACAAAGCAATTTCTTATGGTGTTGTCAGCAAAGAAGGATCTGTGTACAAAATTGCAGGTCGTAATGCTGGTATGACTATCGATGCTGTTGTTTCTTTGATTCTGAGTGATGGCGAATTGTTTGAGAATTACATTAAGCCAGAAGTAGATAAGCACGATGAAAATCAATTGCTTAAGTACTCTATTGATGATACCATTGATCTTCCAGAAGAAATTAAAAATCTGATTCCTGCAAGTGGTGTTGCAGACAAAAAGAGGATTAAAAAAGGTTCTGAAGAATAAGCGTATAGTTTAGTTAACATTAAAGGGTGGCACTGCTGCCCTTTTTTGTTTGTTCATTTTTTTGTATCTTTGATATAAATGACAGGTGCACAGTTTTGGTCTTATTTACAGCAAAAGATAGATAAGACTTATTCGGCTTACTTAGATAATACTAAAGCAAACAGTTTAATTTCTGAAGGTTTCTTTAGAATGCTAGATAAATTTTGGTTTTCTCAATCTTTCGAAAGAGAAGCCGATGAGATGAATGCTTTTATTATTAAAGATAAATCAGTTACTCCCGTTGCTGGAGTATGTAAAATTAATCTCGGTAGTACTGGAGCAGCAGATGAGATTCCAAATTATCTTCATATTATTTCGGTACAATCAAACTTTGAAGAATCTTTGGTAGTAACCGCTAGTGGAACAACTTTAACCAGTGTAGGGCATAAATTACGTAAGGGGTCTATTGTAACTTTAGGAGGTGCTACTTATACAGTTTCTAAAGTCAGTGGAGATACTTTTCAGGCTAAGACTAGCCTTGGTGTTTATGCTTCGGCTGCCGGAACATACACTTGGAAGTATAGCAAAGACGCTTTCCAAATGTCTTCAGATAGACAGGGAGGTGCTTTCCATAAAGCCAACTTGACAACTCCTCGTTTTGAATTTTTGTATAACGGTACTCAGAAAATAATGCGTATTGTCCCATCTCCTGCCACAGCAAATGTGGATTATATTAGAACTCCTCCTCAAGCCATTGATGTGGCTAATACAGTAATTGACTTGAATACTTATTATTCTAATAAATTATTGTTCCGTTTGATGGACGAGTGTGTGGTTATCTTTGGGGCTCAGACCAAAGATTATAATACCAAACAAAGTGGAATGCAAGATATTGTAGATAACCCATGATATACTTAAAGCAAATCGTAGACGAGATTAAGAGTGACTTGTTAGGAGGTATGACCTATAACGAATCTCGTTTTGACGATGAATATATTGAAACCAAAATCCATGCAGCCAGAGCAACCTTGATCATGAATTACATGATGAAGACTGGTAAGTTTATAAATGATTCTTGGGTTCAGACCTTAGACATTCGTTTTGAGGATATTGATGATAGTTGTGATGTTCGTACATTCGAGTGTCCAAATGTTATCTCTCTAGACGGACAGAATGATGGCTTCATTTACGTTGGACACGCAAATGGTATGAAACCCTTCGTGCGTATCCGAAAGGGCTTTACAACGCTTACACGTCATTCTATATTTAAAAACAAAACTGAAATTATGTGGGACTACAAACATTTGACTCAAGGTACAAATGTATTGCAGTTCTTCAACGCAAAGAGATTAACTTATATCATGGTTAGGGCGATGTTTAATAACCCCGTTACTATTCCAAACTTTGACAAACTTCTTGACCACTATCCAGTAGATGAGGCATTGAAGAAAGATATTGTTGAAATGGTTACTTTGGATATGTTACGTAAAACTGCTCCTAATGCTGGAAAACCAGGATCTAAAACCGAAATACCACGATGAGAATAGAAGATGTAATATCAGCGGCCTCAGAAGAATTGAATGCTTCATATGAAAACAATGCCTTATGGTTTGAGGTATTAATTCATCAGGCGGTTCGTTCTCATAAAACTCCTAAGAAGTTCAAGGAGATCCATGTTCGCTTAGAAGCACAAGACAATAAGATTGAAATGCCAAATGGATGGATTAGAATCCTTGGCTTATATCTGTGTAAGGATGGAGCAAAGTTGTGTCCTGATATCGATTATTTCTTGCAAAACGATTGTATTGTATTTGACACAGGTTTAGCAATACAGGACGGAACAAAATTTGATTTTAGATATTACGGGTTAAATATAAATGAGCATGGCGAATTGGTTATCCCTGATGATTGGGAACGAATGTTAGTTGCCTATATTGGATGGAAATTTACTCGTAGATATATTAAGGACTTTGGTGTTGCTGTGATGCAGAACTACCAAAGGGAATACCAAACACAAAAACTAGCTAATATATAATGGCAGTAGTAAGAGTGACCCCTAATGGTATCATGGATAAGGATACCGACTTGGCTTATGTGAGCCAAGGAAACTATATCGATGCCAACGATATAAGACATCGCCAAACCGATGGTAATTCATTCGGTGGGGTCATGTCTGTTACTGGTAATCAATTGGCTTTGACAATACCTTCGTATACGTCATCAACAAAGGTGTATAGAATTTATGTCGATACTAGTAAAATAGCAGATGGTAGTGTTAGTGCCAATGAAGGTAGTATTTTCTTAGAGAGTTCTACAGGAACTGTTTATTCTAGACTTTCATTAAACATTGCAACTTCTAACTTAGCAAGTTATGTCACTGCGCTTAAAGCTGAATACAATACTTTATTTGGTTTGGCAGGCTTTACTCCTGTTTACACATTACTAGTTCCTTACGAAGCTACAGGTACATATACAGGTTATTTTGATATTACAACAAGTTCTGATACTGATTTTATATTAAAAGTAAATAACATTACTGCTACTTTCTGCACAATTAAACTTAGAACAGAGTACTACGCAACAGGAGGCGATTTTAAAGTAATAGGTTCTAGACAGTTAGAAAGTTACTTATTTGTGTGGTTAGCTGGGACTGTAATAAGTTCTGGGATTACCTCCGAGGTTAGTGAGATAGGAGTTATATATAGTACAGATAAAGATGTTACTTTTAACTATGTGCGTTTGTTACGTAGTAAAAAGATGGAGTTCTCAACCGAAAGGAGAGTAGAAGCAGAAGTCGAAAGAAACGGAGAAGAAGTAAATTTATATTGGAGTGATGGTTATAATAAACCTAGGGCAATGTATTTAAAATATTCTTTGATTACTACTCTTGATGCTCTTTTGTTTACTACTGGGGGACGTTATGAACTAGAAACAATTGATAATGAATCATCTTTATTTTTAAAGTCATCATATGCTTATTTTGATAATGTTGTAATACAAGAAACAGGAGGTTTTTTAACAGCAGGAAATAAAAGATATACGGGTCGTTTTTTGACACAAGATTATTCATCAAGCGATTTTATATATCCGACAAATCCAGTTAATATTTATTCTAGTAAAATAGCAGTACCATCTGAAATTAGAGGAAATATAGATGCAACAAATACAAATAAATCGGTTTTATTGACCGTTAAAAATATTGTTCCTGGTATTTATCGTTACTTTGAATTGATTGCTCTTGAATATACAGATGCAACATTTACTTCTAAAATTGTACAGCGTTTTGGTCTAGCTGATGATCAAACAGAAATTACAGTACAACATACCAATTTAGGGCAAGAAAATATTCTTTTGTCGAATAATGAATTATTAGCAATTACCTCTAAGTATACTTCAGTTCAAACAATTAAAGTTTTTGATAATCGTTTGACATTAAGTAATCTGAAAGAACAAGTAGATATAGATATGTCTTCTTGGGCTCAGACTATTGTACACTCTATTGAACAAGGTTATATTGAAGGTATTGGTAAATCTTTTGAACAAAATGATAACTTAATAAATTCTTATACGGACCATAAATATGGAGAGTATTTAAATCCTCAGAATACTTTAAAATATACATCTTATATTTATAACGATACCTATCGTTTTGGTATTCAAGTTCAGTGGAAAAATACAGGAAAGTGGAGTGCTCCATATTGGGTTGATGATATTCGTATAGATAAAAGTGGAACAAATGTGGTAGGAAATAGAAGAACAAGTTCTACCAGTGGGATTGATATTAATCTTCAAGATACATCAAACAATAGAGTTAAGTACTACCATATTAAATTTCATAATGTAAATTTAAACGCTTTAGTAAACGGATCTCCAGTTAGAAATTTAATATCATCTTTTCGTTTTGTCAGAAGTAAAAGAATACCTGAAGTTTTAGCTAGTGGTGTTTTCTTTGCTGGTTCTGAACATTCCGATAGTCGTTTTGGTACAAATACAATTGTTCCTTTTTTAGGAATTAGAAATAGTACAACAGGAGGAGTTGCAAATCCTTTAATGCGAAATAATGCAGGTTACATTTTTGGATCAGCACAAAACTTATCAATAGGAGTTGACAGTGCACTTTCAGCTACAGCAAGTTGTGGCGGTACAGGTGCAGCAAACTTTTCTAATTATTTGTTTTTCTATAGTCCAGATTTATATTTTAACAACACAACTTTTACTCCTAACCCGGCTACAGATAAAATAAAACTTGCAGCCGCACCTTATGAACATACTATTTTTTCTGGTTATAGTAGAGCAAGTCAGCGACACGCAAACGGAAGTAATAATAGTTCCTACCAAGATTACGGAGGGTATTTTGGATTAACTACTCAAGATTACACAGAGTTCAATATAAATTATCATACACATTTAGAAACTGGAGCAAATACCTCTTTGGATTCAAGAACAGTTTCAAACTCATATTCTTTTGGGGTTGTTCGTAGTCAAAATACTGCTTGTGAAGTATTTAAAATTAATAATACTGCACATAGTAATACCGCAATAGCTGACAATGGTATGTGGTACGGTCAATTATTTAGAGATTTGGGGGCAAATAAAAAATATCCAATTAATAAAGAATTAAGTTCTTACGAATCAATTGGTCATTATTATATTTTGTATGAAGGAGAAAACGGAATAATAAATAACATCAGTGTGTATGGCGGAGATTCTTTTATACAGAAATCACATATGGCAATTGTCAGAATGCCACACAATGATTTATTATGGGGAATGGGGTATGGAATATCTTTTTATTCCCAGAACGCTGGTAATCTCCAAATGTTTAATATATTAGAACACGATAATAGTTCTACAGGACCAGGTTATATATTTCCACAATACTTAGATAAAGATTCTACTGGAAATTATTGGGTTGATTTTTTAGGTTCCCCTGTGAAGACATCTTTACCAAATGGATCTATTGGGACCGGGTTATTTTATTGGTTAGAGCAATGGCCTGAGGTTAGTAATCAAAATAATTATAGTCGTTCTTATAACTATAGAGATGATTCAATAGTAGAAAGTGGTTATAATCCAGAAAGTAAATATGATGGATCATTACCTTCTCGTATTGCATGGTCTACTAAAAAAATCATTGGGTCTCAGAAAGATAACTATCGTTTGTTTAAACCATTAGACTTTGCAGATCTTGATTTAACTCTAGGTCCTATTGTACATCATGATATAGTAGATAATAATTTTTATACTTGGCAACCCTATAGTGTACAAAGACAATACTTCCGTGATGCTTCTTTACTAGGAGCACAGGAGGGAACAGATGTAGTTATCGGAAGTGGTTCTATTCTTGCATCAAGAGGTCAAGAATTAACTTCAACAGGAATGTTTAAAAAGTGGAGTTTTGTAAAAGGTAAGACTCCGACTGGAAAAGAAACATTCTATTGGTACAATGATCAATTACAAAAGATTGTTCGTTTTGGTCAAGATGGTACAAGAATTATTTCTGACAAGGGAATGATTTCATATCTTACCGCAAATGGAAAATTTGTAAGCGGAGAGACTTACCCATTGACTGGTAAGGGAGTACATGGTGTTTGGAATGATAAATATTCCGAAGCCATCTTCACTTTCAAGTACACGGAGGGAGTTACAAATAAACAGTTCACAGTGGTGTACGATGAAATTAAAAATGGTTTTGTTGGATTCCACTCTTACTACCCAAATATTTATTTGCCCTATAAAAATACTTTCTTCTCACCAAATCCTGCATTGGCAAAAGCATTATATATTCATGATCGGGGCTCAGAGTCAACTTACTACGGCTCATACGTAATACCATCAATAACAGGTGTTATGAATTATGAACCCAATGTAAGCAAGAATTTCGAAGCGTTACAATTTGTAACGGATACAAAACCATTAAATGTATATTTAACAACCACAAATCACGTATCCTATTTGGATAACACTGATTTTGAAAAGAGGGAGGACATCTGGTATTCGAATATTAAAAATGATTCAACTTTAACTGGACTCAACAATGGGGATACTTCTCGCTTGTGGGGAAAGTGGTTGAAAGTGAAGATGACCTTTGAGGCGAGCAGTGGGAAGCAAAAATTAATAAATATGATTGTAAAGTTCAGACCTATGGCTCGTTTGTATAATCAGTGAAAATAAACTAAATTTGTATTATGGCCTTTTTACCATTCGTTCCAGAACTTGCACTAGGTGCTATTGAAACAGGAGTTGCCTTGACAAAATTAAATGAGTTGGGTAAACAAGAATTGCCCAAGTATGATATGTCTCCAACCCAAGCCAATGTCTCTATGTACAAACAGAGATTGGCTCAAGGTTTGCCTTCTGCCGAAATAGCAGCAATGCAACAAGCACAGGCTGCTCAAAATGCTGGGGGATATCGTCAAGCAACAGAATTGAGCGGTGGTCAATTAAGTAACGCTATTGGTAGGATTGGTCAATTACAAAATATTAACTTGGCGACCCGTATGGGTCAAATGCAAGCTCAAGAAAGAAGGGCTAGTCAATCTGCTTTAGCTGCCTCTCAAGGAGCACTACAAGGTCAGATGAATATGCAGACTCAGTACGATATGCAAAGAAGGTCACAGCAAGAGCAAGCCTTAGGGGGTGCTCTACGTGCTGGATTGCAAGGAATGGGTAACGCATTGACTTATGGAGCGTTTGATTATTTGGGTGGAGTTGGAAAAGGTTCAGGAACTCCTGAGACCCAAGCCCTAATGGATAATAGTAGAGCAAGTATGACTCCTTATAATAAAGGACAGTACCCAATGACCCAAGAAGACTATTTTAATATGGGAACTCCATTTGGAACAAGAATGTCTGAGGGCATGGCTTATTCTCCTAGTTATAGTGCACCTGGTGCTCTACCAAATCCATATGGTTTTTCTCCGAGTACTTCAGTAATAAATCAAACATATAACAAGCCATATACCCCTGTTGATTTTAATGCTGGATATGCACCAAAATCATTCTTACTTAGAAAATAATGGCAAGTAATATAGATGTAGGATTAGGTTTAGGACTTCAGGCTCAACTACAAGCCCCAGCACAAGTCTTTGCTCGTCAGCAACAACAAAAAGTAATGGAGCAACAGGCTGCTATGAAAAGAGCAACTGAGGACGAGGATTTATATTATCGTTTACAAAAGGATATAAGTGTAAGTTCAAAAGATCTGCATCGTTTAGTTAAAGAGCCCGTAGCTAATATGACGGCTGCTGCAATCAATGAATTGATTAAAGCTAAAAATAGCGGAGAGGCAAACTGGAGAAATAAAGCTGTCGATATTACAAATAATTACAAGAATCAAATTGCTCACCTTTCTGGATTGAGCGAACAGTATAAGAACTTTGAAAAGAATTACGAGATGTTAGGTAACTACAAAACTCGTGAGCAACAAAGTCTGCGTGAGCTAATGAATGGGTCTCAGACCTACACAGAGATGCTTGACAAGGCAAAAGCAAAGGGAATGGCAGGATTAGACATCGAGAGTGGTTTAATCACCTCTAATCAGTTTATGCCTCGTGTAAATTTGAATCGTGAATTAGACGCTACCTTCAGTAAGGTTAGCCCTATTAATGTAAAAACTGAAATGATTAAAGAAGGAGATAAAGATATTGAGCAAGTAACAACCCGTGTTCCTTTAATGGAAGATGAGGCGAGTGTAATTGCACAACAGAGAGGTCTTACCTTCGTTCCGTCTATCCAAAGCACAGCAAGAGAGATAGTAGCAGACCCCGTACTACGTAGTCAATATGCCGATCAGTACAATATCAATCCTCAAGATGAAGAAGCACTTATGACTAGTATCATGAATGAGGGGCGTAAGTTTGTAGAGGAGGGAGTTAAGAGAAAGTATTTGAGTAATCCTAATGTTAAGGTATACGTTAATACTGGCGGAGAAGAGCTTCCGATGATTGGGTTTAATAAGGAATTTCAAGAAACTGATACTGGCGGATTTAAATCTGTTACAGCAGGTCACTTAAATGTAAATTACCCAGGTTATTCTATAACTTCAGTTAATAATTTGTTAGACCAAACAGGTAAACCTGTATTGGGCGGTGCATTAGATAACCAAATAATAAATGAAGTTAAGATTTTCCCTTACGTGTCAGACAGTAAAACAAAAGTAATACGTCCAGCATTAAAAGGGGAAAAACCTTTAGGATACCAGCCTTTTGTTATATTTGGTAAACCTGGCAGTCACTACTTACTGCCATCTAAAGAATTTTCTTATTTACCAATAGCAAAAGATAATCCAAAGTTTGTAAGTATTGTTCAAAAAAGTATTCAAGATATGAATGATTACTCAAACGAATTAAATTCTTTGTATACTCAAGAAAGAGTAAAAGAAGGCCCAATCAAAAATGCTTTAGGTACCGGAGATATTTCCACATTAACAAAAGAACTTAAAAAGAAAACTAAATAATGGCTAATAATATAAATGAACTTTACGACCAACATAGCAATGATCCGCTATTCGTTCACAATTTCAAATCTCCTGCTGAACTGGAAACATTTCTACAAGATGAAAATAATGTCAAAGAGTTCAAACAAGTTTATGGCCCGTCTTTAGATGAAACCCAATTGATGGGGTTAAAAAAAAAAGAAGACACTTCTTCATCGAGTTCAGCTTCGGTTGGCGTTGAACCGATGGTGGAAACTCCCCCAATGGGAGTTCAAGATAACAATCAGCTTCTAGGTGCTGAGGCCCAAGGTATTGATGTAAGTGGTCAACCATTGCCTGAGTTGGGGTATGGTAAGGGTATTCCATTGCCTGATCCTGCAAAACAAAAGTATGTTGACGGTGAGGTTTTAAAAATCCAAAAGTTCCTAGAGGGTAATAATCCCGGGGCTGCCTTCTCGCAATTGCGTCAATTAAAGCAACAGAACCCGGATTTAAAATTAACTCCAGAGCAAAATGCTACTTTAGCTGCTCCGTTGAATAAGTATCTTGAATCACGTAAATCGCAACCTGGCTCTGCCAATTTGATTAAAACAATTACGAAGGATGCCTCTGATTTAGGTCTCACATTAGAAACAGTTAAGGCTGAGTTGACCCCAGAACAGAAAGCAGTAAGTGCTGCTGTTAAACAGATTCCTGCGGAGAAATTAAAGCCTGATACTCAAGCAATTAGCGAGAATGTAGTAGGTGATATGAAGGCGGTTGATTCTGACTTTATGAATAAAATAGAGGCGAGTTTTTATAAACTAGGCGCAGATGTTTTAAGAATACCTGAAGTTGCTTATGGTCTTACAAAGAGCATGATGACTCCCGAGCAGAGAGCAACTGTTATGCTTGCTTTGGAACCAACGATGAAAACCATCGAGGAGAGTAATATTCCTGCTGAAATTTTAGAAAAGAAGGCAGAGGACATGAGATCAAAAATGCAAAAAGTGGAAGGAACTATATCCGAACGCTTTGCAGAAGGAGATTATGCCAATGGCTTTACTATGGTAAGTAATTCTATTGCGGAATCACTTCCATCAACATTAATGGTTATTATGAGTGGTGGTGGCACTGGTGGTTTAGCATTGATGGGAGCAACTACTGCTGTTGCCAAGAAAAAGGAGTTGGATCAAATGGATATCAGCGAGCAAGATAAGTACATCAATGCTGTGTTAACTGGTACCTCTGAGGCCTTGTTTGAAGCTGTAGGTGTAGGTTCTTTAGCACGTGTATCTAAGAGTATCTTCGCACGTGAGGGAGCTGATGCAGGTAAGGAAATTTTACGTAAAGGTATTCTAGACAATTTTGACAATTTGCTTAAGAAGTACCCAGTTTTACTTGGCCCCTTGGCAGAAGGTATGAGTGAGGTTGCTACAACTATTGCTCAAAATGCTACTGATAAATATACTGGTGTTGACCCCGAAAGAGGATTCTTTGATGGTGCTACAGATGCATTAATTGTTGGTAGTGCTATGGGTGCTGGATTCGGTGGGGTAGTTAAAATTTTTCAGACAGTTCTCCCTAAAGAACAGAGAAATAAGATAACTGAGAACCAACAGAATATCCAAAGGGCCTCAGAACTTATTCAAGACCCGAACATTACTCCAGAGAAGAAGGAGGCATTAGACAATCTAGCCGCCAAGAGTTCTGCTGAAAATACCAAATTAGAAAAAGAGGGAATAGATAAGTTGAATTCTATCCCCGAGGAGAACAGAATGGAGTTCTCACAGTTGTCTGAGAAGGCATCCAATATTGAAGATCAGATTGACACAGAGCAAGACCCATTGGTTAAAAAGGCTTTGGAATCTGAACTTACTGATACTCAAACCAAAATTAAAGAAATCGAAAATGCCGTTCAAAAGCAAACAACAAGTGAAGTACCTGTACAGCCAGAAACCATCAGTGGCCAAGAAGTTCCGCAAGGACAACCCCAAGCAGAACCTCAAGTCACTCCCCAAGAAGGTCAAGTCCAAGAAGAAGTAGTTGATGTAAGCAATAAGGAGCAATTAACTAAACTTAAGGAACGGGTCTCAGACGTAGTTAAAACTAAGATTATAGAACAGGCCGAGAAAGGCATAAACACCCTTAAGTCTGTATTGCCCAATTTCAACATTGAGGTATACGAGAACACCGCTGCTTACAACACAGCAATAAATGAGATAGGCGGAGAGGTTAACAGTGCCGGTACATTCTCATATCAACAAAATGAGGACGGTACTTTCTCTGGTAAGATCCTTGTTAACTTGGACACTGCCAACGAGAGGACCATTAGTCACGAGATTACCCACGGTATCTTATTGGGCAAGTTCGGAGATACTCCAGAAGTATTCAGCAATTTCCACAATCAAATCAAGGATGTGGTATCTGAAACAGACAACGCTCGTTTGAATGATTTTGTAAATCAATATGATGAGAGTTCTAAGCCCGAGGAATACTTGGCTGAGTTGTCTAGTATAATGACAACAGAGGGTAAGACTTTAAGTCCTGATATTATAACTAAGATCGCCAAGATTGTAAATCAGATCGTATCTACACTTACAGGCGGAACCTTTACCCCATTCGCAGAAACTGCAAATAAGGCCGATGTAATCGATTTCTTTAATCAGATTAGTACTGCCACACAAAAAGGTGAGGCGATTGGTAAGACTACCTTAAACGACAAAATGATGAGGCAAGGAAAACCTCAAGTCACTTCTCAAGAAAGTCAAGATGTAAAAAATCAAGCACAAAAAATAAACTTTGATAAAAACACAGGCGATATCTATGTCAATGATAAGAAAGTAGAAATACCTACAGCCTTGACAAATTCTCCTAATTCAATACCGAATGCATTAGACTTTGCAAGTGCTTCTAATATTCCCACAAACATAGAATTTAAAAGGGCCTTACAAGAAAGATTTCAAAATTATTTACCAGAACTTAAAAAGAAGTATGGTGAAAACTTTGACTCCAAAAAAGAAAATGATGTTCTTAAGTCTTATTTGGTAGATGCGTATACTTACGAAACAATGATTGCAATGAAATCGTTTCCAGATGCTTTGGGTTGGTACGATGCCAAGACTAAAGCGGCAATGGAAACAATGTCATTAGTACATCCTGAAATTGCTACCGATCCAGTTGCAGCTGGTATTTTTAAAATTGCAGTTGCGGTAACGAGTAATGGAAATAAAGTAACCGATAATTTTATTGAAGCAGATCGCCAGTATAACTATTTCAAAGACAATGGTAAATTTGACGAAGTTAAATCTATTGGTACTCAATCATCTGGTATAAAAGCCACATTTAAACTTGCAAATGAAATCTTAAATAAACTCACAAAGGAGCAGTTTATTAATTTTTTGACTAGTAAGTTTAGAGCAGGTGATTTAAAATACACAGGCAAAGATGGAAAATCAAAGGCTTTACTTCCTGGTTTTACCGTAGATACAGAAGTTTTTGGGGCATCTATTTTCGGGCCAAAAATAGGAAATGGATTCTTTATGAATCTTTATGGTGATTTTAGTCAATTGACAATGGACCGTTGGTTTATGCGTCAGTATGGTAGGTTAACAGGTACTCTTATTAATGTTGATCCTGCAAAAGTTAAATTGGGGGTGGATAGACTTAAGAGTAGTTTAAAATCACTTGGAGCAAAAGAAAAGAAAATTCTTAATGATTTAATACCAAATTATGCTGCACTTACTCCAGATAAACTAGCAGAGAAAATTGTTAAGGTCAGCAGTAAAGTAGATAAGCGTGAAATACTTCAAGCAAATACTAAATTAGATGAACTTAGAAAAGCTGGTAATTCACTAGATAAAAATTCTAAAGGTGAGATCGAAGCACCAAAAGGCGGTAATCAAAGATCATTTATTATTGATGTTTTTGATGAGGTTCAAAAGCGTTTAAAAAATGAATTTAATTTAGATATTACTATTGCTGATTTACAAGCAGTCAATTGGTATCCTGAAAAAGCCTTATACCAAACTTTTCAAGAAGGAAAAACTGAAGAGTTAGGTGCGGAAGAAACAAGTGAAAATGAGCAACCAGATTATGAGTCTGCTGCTAAAAAATTAGCCCGAAACTATGGGTTTACTGAAAAACAAATAAACGATAAATTAAATAACGAAGATGGAACTAGAAAATTTAACACCGGAGGAAATCAAGAGTTTGGCAGAAACCATAGTGATATTGGGGTCGAACTAGCTAAAAAACAAATTCTAGAAGTCAAGGCGAGCCTAGACAAAAATAGAGGTCAAACCAAATCTCAAAAAGTAGCATCGAAAGGAATTAACACAGCAGAAGATTTCCAAAAGGCAAATGAGGAATTTGGTACTGAGGATGGACAAATCGGATTCAAAACTAAATCTCAGCTTAATCCAAAGGAAGTAAGTACTGTTTCTGAGCAGATAAGTAATTCGGCCTCAGAACAACAACTGGAAGAACTCAAAAAGCTCATAAACAATGATGTTAAAGTTCCTACTGAAAAAAAGACGGTTTACAAATTGTTCAAGGTTAAGAAGGGTTACCCTGGTGAGTTGTTCCCTCTCTTTGTAGGAGCAAATCAATCTGTGACTACAGGTGAGTGGATTCAAGCGAAAGCGGGCGAATTGACCAAGACTAAAGAGGGTAAGACCATGGTTAAATCAACCTTGGGACCCTTGGCTTACAGACCAGGTTGGCATTCTGGCGATATACCCATTGCTACTCACATTGGTTCTAAAGTAAACAAAAATGATAAGGCTCCTTCACTCAGATCACCGAATCAAGTATGGGCAGAAGTGGAGGTTGGTGATGATGTTGATTGGCAAACCATTGCTAATGAAAGAGCAGAAATAGGCAAGAGTGGTAAACCCATTGCAAATACTGCTCACATTACAGATCAAGTACCTTTGGGTGGCTCTTATAAGTACAAGACCAATTCAAATATGACCGGAAGTTGGGTTATATCTGGAGAGATGAAAGTCAATAAAGTATTGACTCAAGAAGAGGTAGATCAAATCAACAAACAAAATAAAGCAAAAGATTTACCTAGAGTTGAACCTTTTGATTTTGAGACTTATGGTTTTAATGCTGACGGAAGTGTACAGAACCCTAAACAAGTTGTTTCTAATCAAGTCGCTAGAGCGTATCTCGATGCTAAGGAAACAGGAAATAATCCTGAATTAGTTAGTGCTGTAGATTCAGCTTTAGAATCACCTACCCAAATTAAATCTCAAAAATATACCTTAGAAAAAGGACCATTGAGACCATCTTACGGTGCTCCTGCTCCTAATGTCAAGGTATACGAAGGTGGCAATATTGTACCTAACCCTAGAACGGGAGAGATTTACTGGTATTACGGTGAGGCGAATAAATTTGTAAACGAGAAGAATGGTCAAGTTCGTACTAAATCACAACTAGTTCCGACTAATATCAAAACCGAATACGATGCAGATATCGCAGCCGGCAAGACTGCTACAGAGGCGATGAAGAACTTGCTTGCTCAAGGTTACTCGTATAATCAGATTGGAAATGAGTTGGGGCGTGCTAATATCCAAGAGTCATACAACGCTGCTATTGCCGAGATGGGTAAGGAAGTGGCAGACAGATATTCTGATACTCAAGAAGTACGCTTAAAAGAGATTGAGGACTACTTGGGATCTAATCCTGTATCCGTAGAACAATTACGTGCAGATTTGATTGAGTTGGGCTACGCTGATTTGGAAATCTTCACAGCGATGAATAGAAACTTGTTTAGTCAACAAGAACTTTTTGATGCTTTTGGAAAGACTTATCGCCAAACAGTTCAGAATGCTATTACAGACTCAAGATACCCGGCTCAGGATTTAACAGAGGTAGCTGAGGATACTCGCAGTATAAAAGTTATGCAATCGGTCTCAGACCTTACAGATAACTTTGCAGATTTTACCTTTGTCGATGCAAACATATTGGTAGAGCACATGGTTAAGACAGTCAAGGAGAGTGGACTAGTTGAAGCAGCGAATGCTTTAGCGGAGCACTTGAAGGGTAAGACTGTAGATCAGATTCCTCAGGCTCTTACAAACTTCTCTCAATTGACTAGCATAGCAGGTCGTATATTGGTTATGGCTCGTATGGCCAAGAAGGATATGTCTGATTTGGTGATTGGATCTATCGAGAGAGGACCTATTAGAATCTCAGCAGAATCCAAGGTAAAAATTAAGAAATTGGTTCAAGAGTACAACTTGAAAAAGGATGTGTACGATGAGGCTAGACAAACCTTTGGAACTGAGAAAGACGATGCATCCTTCACACAAATGTTGAATGCAGAGGCTGAGTTCTATGATGCTGGTGATAATTTAATGAATGTCCTGGAGAAGTTTAAATTGCGTTACTGGAACGATGTCTTGACATCCTTCTCTACACGTGCACTTCTTTCCATTGCAACTACACCTTTATCTTTATGGGGTAACATCGAGCAAGGCTTGTTCGGACAAGTTTCTACTCCTGTAAGAGCTGCTATTAGCAAGGTTAAACGAGCGTCTAAGAAGACAAATAGACTTTCCTTTGCTGATTATTACTTAAACCAGTCTTTGTCTATACAAAAAGGTTTATCTGAGACTTGGGATATTATTTCTCAAGGTAAGTACAGAACCCCGGACATGGCCGAGAAGTATATGGATGGAATCGCTGATGTAAATGCTCAAACAGACATCAAAGATTCTATTCGTTTTATTGGCGATATGATTGGGTCTCAGATGACAAAGATGACGGATGAGGAATTCGCTGCCGCTTACGATAAGTTGTTGTACCAAACTCAAAACGGAGATATCAAATTAACCAATGGTAAGGCATATACAGTAAGCAGTGCAATCTTCAGATCAATCATTGGAACCATCCCTGAGATTACAGGAAGAATGCTTGCTATATCTGGCGATAGAATTGCATTCCACGCCTACAAGACAAGAACCCTAATTGATTATATCCGTATGGTTGAGGCTGAGGTTAAAGCAGGTAAGAGAGATACGGAATTACAGCGTTACATCGCCAATGAGTTGAAGGGTAATGTTAAGAATAGTGATATGGACTTGTTAATTAACTTATCAACTGTTCTTTCCGACAATACTGATTTTGGTAGGGAAGAAGCCCTCAAGCGTGTATTTATGAGCGATAACTTCGCTACAAAAATAATGGGTAGTGCTCGCTCAGGCTTGAAAAAGAATGTTACTGAAAAATATTTGGCTTATCTAAGTGCAAAAACACCCCAAGCTAAAATTTATAATTTATTGGGTAAAAATGCTTATCAAGGTTTAGATGTTATTACCTGGACTGTTTCTCCTTTCACACGTGTTCCTGTTAACGTATTGGCAGCAGGTATGCAAAACACAATTGCTCCTGTTTCTGCTTTGATGTCTTTGGCTTCTTACATGAAATTCAAAAATCTTGAATCGGCATTTAACAAAAAATACGGAGCAAATAAAATAGCAGAATTAAAATCAGAAAGTGCTCAGCGTGAGTATGAGAAGGCTCGCCAAGAGTTATTCGAAAAGAGAAGACAGATGACTTATGATCAATCTGCTGTGGTAACCTCAGCAATTGTAGGAGGTATTATCTTGCAAATGGCAATTAGCGGTGCTTTAACACCCCCGGCCGGAGCGGATGATGAGGATAGAAGAAAGGCATTGAATGCAATTGGAGTTAGACCTTCTGAAATTAATATTACTTATTACGGAGAGTGGTTAATGTCTAGTCCAGCAGAAAGAGAGAAATTGATGGTTACCCGGGGCTGGAAAAAAGACGATGTAGTAATTGGTTATCAGAACTTTGGTTTAGCTGGTCAAGCAATGGGCTATTACTCATCTAATGTTTATCAATTCGGAAAGGAAAAAGTTAAGAAAAGTTCTTACATTGCAAATCAACAACCAACGATAAATGGAGTCAGTGCTTTCTTCTCATTGGGAGAATCATCAATCCAAAACATTAGCGCACTTCAAACCATTGGTTTGGCTTTAGATATTTCAAAAGCCCCAGATAAGCAAAAAGCATTTGAAAAATTATTAGGTAATATGTTGGCTGCAACAGGTGCAGTAGCTGCTCCGAATGCGCTTAGTTACTTTGCAAAGGGGAAAGCCCAAACTCAAATGTCTTTGGGCCAAGTTATCCCAGCAGAAGAAGTAGGCGGTGTTGCCTTTTTGGGACGAGTTGGAATCCAAGCATCTGCAAAGTTGTCTAAGAATTCTCAAGTATTCGGAGTTAAATCAGATTACTACAGTAGTGGGATAGGCGTATTCGGAGAAGAGTTGAAATTGAATCTGACAGGCGAAGAGGTAGGCACAGGTGCTGCTTATTTCTCTGCGATGATCAATCCATTCGGTCTCAGATCCTTTGCTCAAGTTAAAGGAGGCGATGCAAAAGCAGAATTAGCCAATAATCTCTACACCACAGTAACCAGTATGTCTATGGTATCTGATGAATTGGGTCTTGTAGACGATAAAGGCAAACCATTAAATATGTGGTCTGCTTTAAGTGTTGGTAAGAACAATACTTACGAGATTGGTTCAGGCGTTAGCAAGGTTACCTTATCTCTCCCATTTGATATGTACAGAAAAGAATTACAAATCCTTGGTGAGTTGCGTTACAATGGCTTGAAAATCCATATTAACAATTACAGTAATAATTTGGAGCAATTGAGAATGAGTGAGGACAACTTACCGAATATTGAAAAATTGACTCGTGATACATTCTCCAATATTACTGAGACGATGAAGAATACCTTGGATACTTATGAGACTGAACTAACATCTCTACGTTTACGTGGTATTTTGAATGAGATGGACAAGAGAGGCTTGATAAGCAAGGAGGACAAAAATAAGATCGAGCTAGCCCTCCCTGGTCAATTTATCAAATAAATTTCGTAACTTTGATATATGCCAACAGTTCCAGTTATAACATTCAAACACACTAGCACTGATTTTATCATCATCGATTCTACGGGTGATTATAATGCAGTGACTAATTTAACGGGGTGGGGATCACCCAATACAGTACGTTCAGCAGCGGTAACACCAACGATGAATGCAGTTCTTGTAAGCCCTAGTGGAGTAAGTACAACTGTTTCTTTATTAGCTGGTAACTTTGCAGATAATGCGATTCGGTCTCAGAGCGTGTACTCATCTCTAACTTCATCTTTAGGAGATGGTATATGGTTTGTAACTATTAACTATACAGGCTTTACAGTAACAACATACACTTTGCGTGATGCATCTATTAAGTGTGCCTTAGGTAAACTAGCCCTAGGTGACATGACTAGCAATGATTACGCAGAATTAAAAATGCTTTACGATAAGATGGTTCAAGCAATGGATTGCGGAGAGTACTTGTTAGCAACAGAGATTTATTCTGATATCCAAGACGCTCTGAGTGGTTGTGCCCCATCAATCCGTACAAGTTGTGGCTGTTAAATATAATCTAGACCAGTTTTTAAAATCCTATATGGCTACAGCTCAAAAGGCTGTGTGTTCTTATGCTCAAAAGCAAATAGACGATGCTAAGTACGATAAGCCCTGTTGCTCTTACGAAGATCAGATTAAGAAGGGTTTATTCCTTAAGTTCTGTTTGGAAAACATTGATTGCTATAGTAATGAGGATCAAGATAAGTTGATTTCGGTTTGTAATCGTTTTAGTCAAAACTGTGGCGGATGTGTTATAACCGATGCCACCCTGAGTATATTTAAGTCTAGTCCAAAAGGAAAGGAATTAACAAATAAATTCTTAACCTTAGATCCTGATGTTGCTTACTTTATT
>Ga0209297_1000470_pt1 | contig 26003 bp, 27 predicted proteins | sample S_130805_MF_Meta_FD_187322 | JGI IMG/M metagenome (GOLD analysis project Ga0209297, IMG submission 187322) | Freshwater microbial communities from Lake Simoncouche, Canada to study carbon cycling - S_130805_MF_MetaG (SPAdes) (version 2) | ecosystem: Environmental > Aquatic > Freshwater > Lake ...
CGACGATGCAACCAAAACTATTATTACTGCATTGGCCGATGATCTCAACACTAGTAAAGTTGTTAAAGTGATAGAGACCTGGGTGGATGAAACGCTAAATGGTGCTACCGGTGGAGATAAAGAAGCGTTCGCAGATAGTTTAGATGCTCTACTTGGCCTAAAGCTCTAATCGGTTCGACGTCGGCGTAAATATCTCTCAAACTCTTTGGCAATCATCTCTCCTGAGATTTCCGGAATATCGGCCTCATCTTTGGATTTTTCTAGAGCTTTAACGTAATCGGCAACATCGCTATCTTCATTGGCCAGATTATTAATCTCTAACTCCCAAGCCTCTGCAGCGACCGCTAGATCATCTTGAGGAATTGAAATAGTTAAGAGATCTTCGAGCCCATGGAGAAGTGAGAGAGATACCTTTGGCGAGGGCGCATTCGAGGCATAGTGAGGGACCGGGGCCCACATCGCGACTGAATCTATGCCACGCCGCGCGCAAGCATCATGAAGCACGCTGAGAATTCCAGTTGGTCCGTCATAAGCGGAAATCCCAACATTAAGGCGTAAAGCGATCTCGGGAGTCACGGCACTGAGATTGATGGCGATCGGTCTAGTGTGAGGAATATCCGACAGTAGAGATCCCAGAGTCACGATCATGGAGATTTCAAGATCATCGGCCAAATCTAGAAGCTCCCGTGAAAACGTCTTCCATCTCATTGATGGCTCTGCACCTTTTACGATTACTAAATCGCGATCTAGATGGGGAAGTGCGATGCCAAAAATTTCAGTGTTTGGCCAAATAATATCTCGGCTATCTCTGTCATCCGTGAAAACCCTTGGGCGATTAACCTGAAAATCATAAAACTCCTCGGGATCAACTTCTGCTATTAAATCTACGATCGCATCATCATTAGTATTTTGCCAAGCGCTCAAAAGTTGTTCTAAAGCGCCTGATGCAGCCTCTGCTGCATCATTCCAACCAGAGAAAGCAACAATCATTACTGGATTTCTCAGTATAGGTATCTGATGTATGTCCACATCAACAAACCTTACGGTAACCTTCCTCAAGTGACTATCCCAACAACTCGCAGCTTTTTTGACGCCGTTTTCTTTGATATGGACGGCCTCTTAGTTGACTCAGAACCCTCATGGTTTGAATCCGAGACGGAGTTGACTCAAGCTCATGGTTACGAGTGGACTACGGATGACCAAGTAGCCTGCCTGGGAGGACCGCTATCGCGAATCGGGGAGTACATGTTCGCTCGATGCGGTGGTAGTAAATCTCCAGAGTTTTTCACGCAGGAGCTTATAGAGATTCAGTGTTCGAAATTACGAGGAAATACCCCGTTGATGCCGGGGGCAATTGCATTAGTTCGCCAGCTACAAGATGCCGGAATCCCGACTGCTTTGGTATCGGCAAGCCCCAGAAATATTGTCGATGCCGTTCTGGAAAATCTTGGAGGGAGTCCATTTCCCTTTTCAATAAGCAGTGATGATGTTGTTAATACCAAACCCCATCCCGATGCTTATCTTTTGGCGGCAAAAAATATCGGTGCAGATATCGCGAACTCCCTGATTTTCGAAGACTCACTAACTGGCGTGTCTGCAGCTCGTGCCAGTGGAGCCTGGCTTATAGCGGTGCCGCATTTAGTAGTTGTCGCTGAAAGCGAGCGGGTTCGAACTATCAAATCCCTTGAGCAGCTATCTTTTGCGAAGTTGCAAGAGCTCTTTCATGATTTCAGCGGAGATATTTAAGATACATGCGCTGGGCAAATCGTTTTAAAGAAACACCAATCACAGAGACGACTGGGTTTAGGCGGCCAATAATCTTTCTCTATTGAAATAAAAATACCTTCAGCGGTGCGATGCAGGAATTTTTCCGCCGACTCGAGATCGGCCAATGTTGGATTGCTCTTTACTAACTTTCCGTCGCCCAAATACATTAACTGCAATAAGCGAGGGAGTACGCCGGTGGATTTCCAGTAAAGCAGTGCATAGACCCGAAGTTGAAAAAGAGCTTTTTCTTCCCAGCCAGGTTTTGGCGATTTTCCTGTCTTGTAATCGACGATGCGGACCTCGCCAGTTGCCGCGATATCAAGGCGGTCAACGTAGCCATGGAGGTAGACATTTTCTTCGAAGTCATTTTCCAGATGCATTTCGCGATGGGTTGCTTCGAAGGTTGTTGGCTGTTCTAGCGTGAAATAAACCTTAAGTAGTGACGAGGCTCTGTCGAGCCACTCCTTTTCATTGCTTACCATGTCAAGTAACTCTGGTTTGGCCGCCAACTGTGCCTGCCATCTAGAGGGAAGCAAATCTATGGCTGTCTCTGGTGTTCTCTCACTTGCAATGCTTTCGAATAGATCATGAAGGACCGTATGAACCAGAGTGCCCCGTTCTGCATCAAGGCTGGGCGGCTGGGGTAGGCGATCTATTGAACGATACTTATAGAGTTGCGGACAGTTGTTGTAATCATTGACGCTGCTCGGGGAAAGCCGAAGTCTGGGATCTGTACTCACGTCACGCAAGATACTCGCATCTGAGGCAAATATTTTCGCCTAAGATACTCCCGTGTCGAACTTGGGGTATTTCGCGATAGGTGATCGAATTCAACTGACCGACCCAAAAGGCAAGCTGTACAGCTTTACTCTTGTCGCTGGAAAAGAGTGGCACACGCACAAGGGTTGGATCACCCATGATGATCTAGTCGGAATGCCAGAGGGCTCTGTAGTAAGCACAACGGCGGGTCTTAAATTCACCGCCTTTAAACCTTTATTAGCCGACTACGTCTTGACGATGCCACGTGGTGCCACGATCGTTTATCCAAAAGATGCGGCGATGATTCTAGGTTTAGCCGATATTTACCCAGGAGCACGCGTCTTGGAAGCTGGAGTCGGAAGCGGCGCACTTACTATCTCGCTTCTTCGCGCTGTAGGGGATGCTGGAACGGTTCATTCAGTTGAACGTCGCGCCGACTTTGCCGAGAATGCAACATCGAATGTTGAAAATTATTTTGGATCATCTCCGACCAACTGGAAATTAACCGTTGGAGATTTGCAGGACCAAGTTGTATCCGATGATTATGATCGAGTGATTTTGGACATGCTTGCACCATGGGAGTGCGTAGATTTAGCTGCACGTGCACTTCGGCCAGGTGGTGTCTTCTTGGCCTATGTCGCAACAACAACCCAGTTATCCGTCACAGCTGAGGCGATTAAAGCCGATGGGCGATTTACTGAACCAGAGAGTTCAGAGACGATAGTGCGCGGATGGCATCACGAAGGCTTAGCTGTTCGCCCGCAGCAACGGATGATTGGCCATACAGGTTTTCTGATTCAATCGCGTCGAATGGCTCCCGGTGTTGAAGTTCTAGCGCGTCGCCGTCGACCTGCAAAAGGGGCATACGGTGTCTCGGAAGATTGAAAGGTTAATCAATCTAACTATTGCACTGCTGGCTACTAAGAGGTATTTAACTAAGAGTGAGATTTTTCGCTCTGTCGAGGGTTACGAAGGCAGTGAAGAGACAAAAGAGCGCATGTTTGAACGCGACAAAGATGATCTTCGAAACTTAGGTGTTGCAATTGAAGTGGGTAGTTTTGATCCCGTATTTGAAGATGAAGCGGGTTATCGTATTAAACCTGAAAAGTATTCACTTGATCTGGGTGAAATCTCTGGCGTACAAATTGCATTACTCTCTTTAGCGGCCGAGGCATGGAGGGGCGCAGCACTTGATACTTCGGCTCATAGCGCTCTCACAAAACTTCGATCAGTCGGAGTTGAGTCAGATTTGGATGCACTTCCTGCGATAGCTCCTCGTTTTAACGCAGCTCATAAAGATTTTCAAATAATTACAAACGCGATATCTAAACGCGCGCGAATCAGTTTTACATATGTATCTTCAACCTTAGAGCTCCAACAAAGGAATATAGAGCCCTATGCCATCGCAACTAAAGGCTCGTTCTGGTATCTAGCAGGCAACGATCTCGAAAAATCAGAGCTTAGAACTTTTAGACTCGACCGAATCGACGGAGATATTTTTATCTCGAAGGATGCTCAGAAATATGAAATTCCAGATGGATTTGACTTATTTTCCCATTTCGAAAATCAGGAATTAGGCAAAATCGCAACTGTAGATGTGCGAAAAGGAAAAGCTCATTTACTTCGCACCCATGCGCTATCGACTGTCGATATGGGGGAGTGGGATCGGATCACGACGAGCTACATCAGTTCTCAGAAATTTATCGAGCTTGTGCTTTGGCATGGTGACGATGCTTTAATCATCGAACCTCAAGAGTTGCGAAGAGAAATTGTCGCCAAACTTACTGAGATTGTTGCTCATCATGTCTAAATCCACACAAACGCCTTTAGGGCGCACAGCCAGACTTTTAGATCTTGTCCCATTTCTAGCTACTCACCAGGGGATAGAACTGAAGACTTTGAGTGAGAATTTTGATGTCACCGACGCTCAAATGGTTGCAGACTTAACCACTTTATGGATGTGCGGACTACCCGGTTATACGCCGCTGGAACTCATGGATCTATCATTTGAATCGGGATTCGTGACTATTCACAATGCTGAAACCCTCTCGCATCCACGCGCTCTTAGCGATGAGGAGATCATTGCTCTCTTGCTTGGCCTCGATGTCGTCATAGCATCCCTGCCTAATGACCGCAACGATCTCAAATTGATCGCCCTTGATTTAGTGGACCGTCTATCGACTCGAAGTTCGATTCCATCAAAAATGAGTGCGGTTCCGGCAACTCCAGGTTCAGTGCGTGCAATCATCGAAAGTTCACTTTTGGAGAAAGGGGCGGTGGAAATTCTCTACCATTCATCATATTCAGATGAGACTTCAAGTCGGGTTGTTACTCCGATTGAACTACGCGAAGAGAATGGATTCGAATATTTGTGGGGAGTTTGTCAGAGTGCTCATGGACTCCGAAGTTTTAGACTCGACCGAATCCAGGAAGTCGCCCCACGATCCAAAAGCGCTGAAGCAACTCCTGCAGTTAATAACGAACAGAGGGATGGAATCTCTTACACAATTCACGCCCACTCCAGGCCGCGAGAAGCAATTGAGAGGTTCGCCATCAATAAGGCTGATTTCACAGAAAATGCCCAGGTCATTTCCTATTCCATTGAATGGATCAAGCGTTCAGTTTTAGCATCGGCGGGAAGCGTAGAGGTGGTTGAACCAGCCAGCATTCGTGCCGAAATCCTTAATTCGGCGCAGTCGATACTCGATCGTTACCAGCGGTGCTAGAGACCTCTACCCATTCAAGCGCGCTCTGCGGTAACCTTTCACCATTCAATTTCGCATACGTCAAAAAGGGAGTTTGCCCCATGTTTCTGAAAGAGCCAAGTCATATCCTGATTCTCTTAATTGTCGTACTCATCCTCTTTGGCGCAAAGCGCCTCCCAGATTCTGCTCGCTCACTTGGTCGCTCAATGCGTATTTTTAAGAGTGAGATTAAAGAGATGAATACTGAGGAAAAAAAGAGCGAGGGCGAAGCAACCCCCGAGAAGTAGTTAGTTATGGCGTCGATACCAGACGCACGGATGCCTTTACTTGATCATCTTCGCGAACTAAGGAAGAGGGTTTTCCGCGCTTCTATTGCGATAGTTCTTGCATCTTTTATTGGTTGGTATTTTTATAATGAGATTATCACTCAGTTAGCGCTACCAGTGTGCGATCTAAAGGCGGCTCAGAGCTCTGGAGCTACGCATTGCGGCGCTCTTTACATCAACGGCGTGCTCGGCCCGCTTAATCTACAGATCAAGGTCGCACTCCTGGCTGGTGTAATACTTTCAGCGCCTTTTTGGCTTTATCAACTTTGGGCATTTATAGCTCCAGGTCTACACCGTAAAGAGAAGCGAAACTCTGTCCTGTTCTTGGTTAGCGCAACACCTTTCTTCGCAATAGGTGCGACTCTTGGATATCTCGTTCTTCCTATTGCCATAAAGGTTTTGTTTGGCTTCACTCCAAACTCACTGTCGAACTTGGTGAAGTTCGATGACTACTTGGATTTCGTAATGCGTATTATTTTGCTTTTTGGTCTGGCTTTTGAATTACCTATATTTTTAGTGACATTTAATCTCATCGGATTTCTTCGGGGAGAGACAATACTTCGGCCTTGGAGAATCTGGGTTTTCTCGATTGTTCTCTTTACCGCCGCCTTCACCCCAACGGCAGATCCATTTACCATGGCGCTCCTGGCACTTCCGCTCTGCATTCTTTACTTCATGGCTGGCGGAATCGCTCTATTGGTAGATAGGCGACGCGATAAACGTTCCTCCACCCTTCAAACCGGTGTTTCAACTATCGAGGCCGTAACACCTATCGAGTGATAGCGCGATAAGGTCGCCTTATGTGGGCGCTAGTTATCAATCCAACCTCTGGTTCGGGAAGAGGTGCATCGATTGGACGGCACGTAGCTGGTTTCTTAACTGCACGCGGCCTCGAGCATGAGATAGTTTCTGGGGATTCAGCAATCTCACTAATTAATCATCTAGTGGCCTTCATTGCAAAACATCCTGAGTGTCAAGGAGTTATAGCCGTTGGTGGGGACGGGTTAGCCCACGTCGTTCTACAAAAAACGGTACCGGCGCAGATCCCATTGGCTGTAATCCCAGCTGGTACCGGAAATGATTTTGTGCGAACCCTCGGTTGGTCGCTAGATTCAATAGATCCATATTTGGAGTCAATCATCTCGACATCACCGAAATCGATGGATTTGGGATTAGTAGATGGCGAGTGGTTTGGGGCTATTTTATCTACAGGATTTGATTCGATTGTAAATGAGAAGGCCAACACAATGTCTTGGCCTAAAGGGCCAATGAAATATAACGTCGCAATAGCGATTGAATTGCCTCGTTTTTCACCCCGTCATTACGAAATAACTCTAGATGATCGCACAATCTCGACCCAAGCAATGCTTATAGCAGTGTCAAACGGTCGCTCTTACGGGGGAGGAATGCTGGTCTGTCCAGATGCAGATATACATGATGGATACTTTGATGTGATGGTCTTGCATCCAGTTTCAAAACTTGAGTTTTTGAAAGTCTTTCCTCGAGTTTTCAAGGGTACGCATGTGACGCACCCCGCTGTCGAAATCGTACGAAGTAAAACTGTAAGCATTAAGGCAGATGCCGTGGCATATGCAGATGGCGAACGTATAGGCCCACTTCCAATAACTGCAGAATGTATTCCTGGCGTTATGCAGACGTGGATTCCATGAGCTCGCCAGCAGAAGCGTATGCAGCAGCAAAAGTTCGCGGCGCTCATCCTGTTACGCAAGAGTTTCTTTCTACCTTCGATTTTCAATTCGATCCATTTCAGATCGCGGCCTGCCACGCCGTAGAAGAGGGGAACGGTGTTCTTGTTGCCGCCCCAACAGGTGCTGGAAAAACCGTAGTTGGAGAGTTTGCAGCATATTTTGCGATTAATTTGGGCAAGAAATGTTTTTACACGACGCCCATTAAGGCTTTATCGAATCAGAAATACTCTGAGTTTGTAGCAAAGTTCGGTGCAGATAAAGTTGGGCTTCTCACGGGAGATACAAGCATTAACTCCGAAGCCGATATCTTGGTGATGACAACCGAAGTTCTTCGCAATATGTTGTATGCCGGCTCGTCAACCCTTACCAATCTGGGTTATGTAGTAATGGATGAAGTTCACTACCTAGCTGATAAGTTCCGGGGCGCCGTTTGGGAGGAAGTACTTATCCATCTCATGGAGAGTGTCCAGGTTATTTCTCTTTCAGCAACCGTATCCAATGCCGAAGAGTTCGGTGAATGGCTAGGCGAAGTTCGCGGAAATACAACGGTTATTGTCAGCGAAATTAGACCTATACCTTTGTATCAACATGTTCTCATTGGCAACCGCATGATGGATCTTTTCGAGCGCCCGGGACAGATTAATCCGGAGATTTTGCAGCGAGAGCGTGAAGCGATGCGCAAATCATCAATGGATAGACATCGTAAAGGGCGATATAGCGAACCCAAAGAGCGCCTATCACGAGCCGACATAGTTGAAAAACTTCAACGTGAAAATATGTTACCGGCGATTACATTTATATTTTCAAGAGTGGGCTGCGATGCCGCCGTCAAGCAGTGCCTTGCTGCCGGTATTCGTTTGACCTCCCCAGAAGAACGAGTGGAAATCAAAGCCACCGCTCTTAAATATATTTCAAACATTTCAACTGAGGATCTCGAGGTCCTGGGGTTTAATGAATGGTTAACGGCCTTAGAGCGCGGAATCGCCGCACACCATGCTGGACTTCTGCCAAGTTTTAAAGGGGCTGTTGAGGATTTATTCCAACGTGGTTTGGTGAAGGCGGTCTTTGCCACTGAAACTCTAGCTCTCGGAATCAACATGCCGGCCCGCACCGTTGTTTTAGAAAAGCTCATGAAGTTCAATGGCGAGGCCCATGTTCCTATTACGCCGGGGGAGTACACGCAGTTAACTGGTCGAGCTGGCCGCCGTGGAATTGATATTGAAGGTAACGCAGTAATTCAATGGTCTCCAACAGTTGATTCGGCGGCAGCTGCAGGCCTTGCTTCAACGCGCACGTATCCGCTCCGTTCATCTTTTAGCCCCTCATACAACATGTCGATTAATCTCATCGCACGTTTTGGTAAAGAGCGCGCGCGTAGATCTCTTGAGTCATCATTTGCTCAGTTCCAAGCTGACCGCGCCGTTGTTGGACTTTCCAGGCAGATTCGTAAGAATGAAGTTGCGATTGAGGAGATACTAATTAATGCGCAGTGCCACCTCGGCGATTTCATTGACTATGCCAGTATTCGGCGTGAAATCAAGGAGGTTGAAGTTCTCTTAAGTCGCCGTGATCAAAAGAAGAGCTTCGACAACCGTCAGCGCTCTCGGCTAGAGAGTGATTTAAGCGATCTCCGAAAATCTATGCGCAATCACAGTTGTCATAGTTGCAACGAACGTGAGGATCATGCCCGATTCGCCGAGCGTGCTGGTCGGCTAAACCGTGAAAACGAGGGGTTACGTAATCGCGTTGAGAGCCGCACAAATGTTATTGCAAAGACTTTCGATCAAATTTGTCAGGTACTGGATCATTTAAACTATATCGAGGGTGAAAAACCAACGGCGCAAGGAAAGATTCTGACGAAGATTTATGCCGAGTCGGATCTTCTATTGACCGAGTCAATTCGCTGCGGACTCTTTGACGAACTCACTGCAAATGAGCTTCTTTCAATCGCATCATGCATGATCTTTGAGACGAGATCGATTGAAAAACAAGCTCCAAAAATGCCGAGTCCAAAAGTATCGAACGCTCTGGCTGAAGTTATCTCGATTTGGGTACAACTTGAGGAGATAGAGACGCAATTTGGAGTCAAGACACAACGCGAACCCGATGCCGGTTTTTGTTGGATTTCTTATAAGTGGGCAAGTGGTGGATCACTTCAAAGTGTCCTTAAAGGTAGCGATATGTCGGTCGGTGATTTCGTTCGTACAACTAAACAGTTAATCGATCTTCTCAATCAAATAGCAGGAGCTAGTGAAAAACTACGCCCAGTCTGTCGGGATGCAGTCAAACGCATTGATCGCGGCGTAGTTTCCTATTTAATGGGAGAGATATGACACTCATGCTTTTAGATAGCGCCTCACTTTGGTATCGCGCATATTATGGAATGCCAGATACTTTAACTGCACCCGATGGCACTCCAGTAAATGCTATTCGTGGTTACATCGATATGACTGCGCGATTAATGAGTATCTATAAACCAAATCGCATTGTCGCCTGTCTAGATGGTGATTGGCGACCAACGTGGCGTGTTGAGTTGTTTCCTGATTACAAGGCCAATCGCTTGGAAGAAGAGGGCGATGAAGAGGAAGAGCCTGAAACTCTCACACCTCAGATTCCAATACTTTTAGATTTACTTGACCTCTTTGGAATACCAGTTGTTGGCGTAGATGACTTTGAGGCCGATGATGTGATGGCGACTTATGCTGAAGTTGAAAAGGGGCCGATTAGAATCGTTACGGGTGATCGTGATCTTTTTCAAATGGTTGATGACAAACGCGATATTAAAGTAGTTTATTTAGCTAAGGGTATATCGGCGCATGATTTAGTCGATATTAAATATGTTTCAGATAAGTATCAAATTCCGGGGGAGCGGTATGCCCTCTTTGCAATGTTTCGCGGTGATCCATCTGACGGTCTTCCTGGTGTTCGAGGGATTGGTGAAAAAGGCGCGGCACTCATTGCTAACAACTTTGCAACTGTAGATGAGGCTCTGGCCGGAGCGCATGCTGGACATGATGCACTGCCCGCGGCGTTGGCTAAAAAGATTATCGGCGGTACTGATTATCTTAAAATTGCCCCAACAGTTGTGCAAGTTGCAAGAAATGTAGCTTTACCTCAAGTTGATCTGTCGATGCCCAAGGCACCTGCAGATCTCTCTGAAATTTATCGATTCAAGGAGCGCTATGGACTGGGTGCCAGCGTTGATCGTTTGATCAGTGCACTCGGTTGGTAAATATTTTCCTTAGTATTATCAGCGGCGCATTACTAAGCGCTGCTTTTGCTCCACTTTCACTCTGGTGGTCTGCTCCCTTGGCAATTGCTCTGCATATGCAAAGTCTGAAGAACTCTTCTCGACCGTTTGTTAATTCCTTTATTTTTGCACTTACTTTTAATGCGATAGCACTTCATTGGACGAGTATTTATGTAGGATCAACGCCTTGGATTATCCTTGCGGTGGGCCAAGCCGTGCTATTTATTCCCTTGGGTTTAATAAAAAAGTGTGCAATTGCGTATTACCCGTTGATATTTCTGATTCTTGAAGAGATTCGGGGGAGTTTTCCATTTCAAGGTTTTGGATGGTTACGAATCGCTTATTCACAGGCCGACTCGCCTTATCGGGGGATAGCTGCCTTCGGCGGAGCAGCGGCTTTAAGTGCGATAACGCTTTCTCTATCTTTAGTTATATTTTCAACTCTTCAGCGACGTTTGTCATTACTTCCACTATTTCCCTTACTTCTTCTGCTTATTCCCTTGCACATACAGAGCGTTGGATCCGTAAAAGTATTAATGGTTCAGGGCGATGTTCCGCAGTTAGGATTGGATTTTAATGCCAGAGCCACGCAGGTATTCTTCAATCACGTAGCCGAGACCAAAAAAGCGCTAACGGCAAATAGCGACATTGACTTCATACTCTGGCCTGAAAATGCCGTTGATGTAGATCCATTCACGAATCAAGAGCTTTCGAAAACACTCGATGAATTCGAGCAACCACTAATAGTTGGCGCAGTAATACGTCAAGACAATCAGCTTCAAAATGCCTCTATTTTTTGGAGCAAAAGTGGGAAGAAAATCTATGTAAAACAACATTTAACTCCCTTTGGTGAATACATTCCGCTAAGAACCCTCGCTGCAAAAATCTCACCATTGGCCGATTCAGTTGAGGATTTTTCAGCCGGTGATATATCGACAATATTCTCAATCGGAAAGGCCTCGATTGCACCAGTAATCTGCTTCGAGCTCATTGACGATGAAATTCTTCACAAAGCGGCGATCTCGTCCAATCTCATAGTCGTCCAGACCAACAGTGCGACCTTTGGAAGATCGGCAGAAACGGCTCAACAATTAGCAATTTCTAGAGTTCGAGCTATCGAACATGGAAGAAATATTCTCTCTGTCTCGACAACTGGAATATCGGCGCAGATTGATTACACGGGAAGAATTCTGCAAAGAACGCAGATTCATACACCGGCGCATATATTTGCCGAGCCAGAGTTAATTACTAGTCAAACACCTAGAGATCGCGCCGGAGATTGGGCGCTAATTGCCACATTGATATGGCTATTTCTCCTTGGGCGTAGGTACGGTCAGCGTTATACCTAACGCCGATAAGTTACATTATGTAAAGTTAGGCGAACTCAGAGATGGGCGGGCATGAGCAGATCAGGTTCCTATCCCCGTGAGCCCCATCGATACGCCCCACTGCTGGCCAATACTTACCTGGCATTCCAATGATCTCGCCGCTAACTAGGCCGCTACGCACTGTAGGCAGCCCGCCGAGCTCACGAGGATACATACGCTCCCAGTTGGCCCCAATAACCGATTCAATCGTGTGTGGGGCGTGATGGAGCGCCGACTCCTCCACGCTTATCTCGCCATCGATAATCGATTGAATCTCTCCATGAATTGAAATCATTGCCGCGATGAATCTATCGATTTCGGCGATATCTTCACTCTCTGTTGGCTCAATCATCAGAGTCCCAGAGACAGGAAAGCTCATAGTTGGGGCGTGAAATCCGTAATCCATCAGACGCTTTGCAATGTCATCAACGCTTACACCACTGATTTTAGTGATCTCGCGCAGATCCAAGATGCACTCATGGGCGACACGACCGGCCTCCCCCGTATAAAGGACGGGAAAGTATGGATTGAGTTTTGCAGCCATGTAATTGGCCGACAAAATCGCAACCGATGTCGCAAGTGTTAAGCCCGCTCCACCCATCATTCGAATGTAGGCCCAGGAAATCGGCAAAATACTTGCAGAGCCATACGGGGCTGCACTAATTGGCCCTGGACCCGTAGATGGTCCCGCTAAGGCATCTAATGGATGGTTCGGCAGGAATGGTGCTAAATGGGCACGCGAGATAACAGGTCCAACACCCGGTCCCCCACCGCCGTGAGGAATACAGAAAGTTTTGTGAAGATTTAGGTGGGAAACATCTGCGCCGAATTTTCCCGGCTGCGAAAGTCCTACTAGTGCATTGAGATTCGCACCATCTACATAAACCTGACCGCCGGCTTCATGAACCATCGCGCAGATATCTGTAATCGCCGATTCAAAGACACCATGTGTTGAAGGATAAGTAACCATAATCGCCGCCAATGACGATGCATGGATTGCGATCTTGCTCTTTAAATCCTCGATGCTGACATTGCCATTCTCATCGCACTCAACAACTACGACTTTCATGCCTGCCATTACAGCAGATGCGGCATTTGTTCCGTGTGCACTCGATGGAATCAAACAGATTGTACGTGAGTTATCTCCACGCGAATCATGATAGTTACGAATTGCAAGCAGACCTGCGAACTCGCCTTGACTACCAGCATTCGGCTGCAATGACACTGCGTCGTAACCAGTGATTGCAATTAGCCAATCAGAAAGCTCTGAGATTAATTGACGAGATCCAACGCTCTGATCAATCGGCGCGAATGGATGCAACGAAGAAAACTCTGGCCACGTAACGGCCTCCATCTCAGTTGTTGCATTCAATTTCATTGTGCAAGAACCAAGAGGAATCATTGTCCGATCTAAGGCTAGATCGCGATCTGACAACATGCGTAAGTACCGCAGCATCGAAGTCTCTGACCTAAGAGTATTAAAGATTGGGTGACGTAAATACGATGAAGTTCTAAGAAGGCTCTGTGGAATTGAAGGAGCGGTCGCCGAGATTCCGCCTTTTCCAAAGATCTCAATCAGATCTGCAACCAAAACCGCATCCGTCGACTCATCGAGTGAGAGACCAACATGTTGTGAATCTATGCGGCGCAGATTAATCTTCTTAGCCTTAGCCCTGGCATGTATTGCCTCAGCATCCTTAACCTGTACTTCTAAGGTATCAAAGAAGGTGGAGTTAACGACGCGGTGACCCGAGGCGGTAATCGATGAAGCAACCTGCATCGTCTGATCATTGATTCTCTGCGCAATAATTTTCAATCCAGATGGGCCATGCCACATTGCATAGAAAGCGCTCATGACGGCGAGCAAAACCTGCGCCGTGCAAATATTGCTTGTAGCTTTATCACGGCGAATATGTTGTTCTCGAGTTTGTAGCGCTAAGCGAAATGCAGGATTGCCATGTGAATCAATGCTTTGTCCAATTAGTCGACCTGGCATCGATCGTTCTAATCCATTTCGCACGGCCATGAATCCAGCATGCGGACCGCCAAATCCCATTGGAACTCCGAAGCGTTGTGCCGAACCAACTGCAATATCAGCTCCCCACTCCCCTGGTGCTTTGATAAGCGTCAATGCAAGAAGATCTGTAGCTGCAATAAGAAGTGCATCTTTACTATGCGCCCATGTTGCAAGCTCTGAATAATCATTGATTGCTCCGTGAGTATCAGGATACTGAACTAGAACGCCGAAAACAGAGTCACCAGATGGAATGGTCAACAGGTCAACTACTTTGACGGTAATGCCCTGTGGCTTTGCACGTGTTTGTACAACTGCAATTGTCTGTGGATGGCACTTGCTATCGATTAGAAATACTGCATCATCACTGCCCTTATAAACGCGGCGGGCAAGTGTCATTGCCTCTGCGGCGGCAGTACCTTCATCAAGCATCGAAGCATTTGCAATTGGTAATGCTGTTAAATCGCAGACGGTAGTTTGGAATGCAAACAAGGCTTCGAGTCTTCCCTGCGAAATTTCAGGTTGATAAGGCGTATAGGCCGTGTACCAGGCGGGATTCTCTAAAACATTGCGAACTACTACTGGAGGCGTAATCGTGCCGTAGTAACCACTACCAATAAGTGATCTAAAAACTTCATTCTTATCTGCAAGGGCGCGAAGTGCGGCAATGGCTTGAACTTCATTGAGGGGCGCCGGTAAATGTTTATCTAATTTTTCCGCTATTGCGATATTTGCAGGAACGACATCGGCGATAAAATCAGTCATCGTTGTGTAGCCGAGCTCCATGAGCATGGTCTGTGCCTGCTCTTCAGATGGTCCTATATGTCGGCGCGAAAAAGCATCGTATTCAATCATGGTCCCAGACTAGAGCGAATTAAGCGCCTTTGCTCTTACGTCTAAGGGAGAGCTCATCGTTATCTTGGCCACTAACAATCTCGCCATTTATCTCCCCTTGCAGCATCAAAAGGGAGCCTTCGACCTCGTGCCAGACTTTTCCAACTGCTATACCGAATACGCCCTGACCGCCTGCAAGTAAATCGATGATCTCATCTGAACTAGTGCACTCGTAGATCGATGCTCCATCACTCATTAAAGTAATCCGCTCTAAATCCGTCACTCCCCTATTTCGAAGGTGGTCTACCGCTGTACGAATATTTTGCAGAGAGACGCCTGCATCCAACAAACGCTTAACAATCTTTAAAACTAGAATGTCGCGAAAGCCATAAAGGCGCTGAGTTCCGGAGCCACTTGCGCTGCGAACACTTGGCTCAACGAGTGATGTGCGTGCCCAGTAATCTAACTGGCGATAGGTGATTCCAGCGGCCGAACAAGCAGTTGCGCCGCGATAGCCAATCTCTAATTCCTGGGAAACCACGTGGTGCTCGATTCTCTTGGGGAGTGCTGGTAAATCTAAAGGAGCCAGGCTCCTCTTTCAACAACCGACACGGCCCAAACCTCTAGTAGAGATTGAGAGTTTCGGGCCTATCCTGCAAAGTCCTCAGGGTTGATCTCCTCCAGAAACTGCCTGAAGCGCTCTACTTCCTGATTCTCCTGCCCTCCCTCAACTGGGATCTCGATGCCCGCTTCGTCGAGGAGCTCGGTTGTTGCCAAGATATTGCTATGAGTTCGAAGCGCCAGGGCTATCGCATCTGATGGTCGAGCTGAAACCGTTTTAGTCGCCGATTCCCCATCCCGAAGAATTAGATTGGCGTAAAAAACTCCATCCTTTAACTCGGTCAGATGCACGGCCGTTACCGTCGCATCTAAGGTATCAAGGAGCTCGCGCATCAGATCATGAGTAAGCGGACGGGCAGGCTCCACGCCCTGTTGAGCAAAGGCGATCGCACTTGCCTCGCTCGCTCCTACCCAAATCGGCAAAAACCTAGAGCCATCGATCTCTTTTAATAGAACGATCGGTTGATTCGATGGCATCTCGACGCGAACGCCGACCACTTCCATTCCAATAAACATTGCTTATGGGCGAAGTCGGTGCAGACCAGCGCGAACCAGGGCTGCATGAAGACGGATGGATAATGAGGCGATCTCTTTTTGCACCTCATCGGCACGTGCCTTGGACTCAGATGATTTTTGGCGAGTCAAGGGCGAAATAACCTGCTCGATTAATCCGATCTCGCGATCGGCGGCAGATTTAAATGAGCGGAGGTGACGGGATTCAATACCAAAGCTGGCCATCTCTGTCACGGCCTTTGCAATGGCAAGGGCATCACCATCGTAATGACGACCTCTTACGGCAATAAGCCCATAACTCTCAATCTCAACTAGCTCTTGATCACTAATGCCCGAACTCTTCAACAGCTCATCCCGCGATAGGCGCATCTCACTGTTTTCAGAGAAGGCCGATGGGGCCATTTCGCCATCTACGGTCGCCAGGGCGATAGATGGATGCAGAACTCCTGCGATTGCAGCCGGTGGAAGACCTCTATCCATCGCATCGAGATTATCTTTGATTACCTTCAAGGGAAGATATTGATCACGTTGAGCAAGAAGTACATAGCGAAGTCGTTCAAGATCAGAGCTAGTGAATTTACGGTAGCCCGAAGGAGTTCTCTGAGGTTCAATCAAACCTTCAGACTCTAAAAATCGAATCTTGGAGATAGTGATATCTGCGAAATCGCTACGCAAACGGTTTAGAACCTCACCGATGCTTAAGTAGGCGCGTGCTGGAACTGCCATTAGTGCTCCCCTTTTCGAATATTCATTCTTTAAACAATTCCTTCATTACTTTTACTCTTCAAAGCGCCACAGACAAAAAGCAGATGAAACTTTCCAATTTGAATCTCATCTCCTGTTTGAAGAACAACTTCGGCTGCCGGTTCACCATTGACATAGGTTCCATTTAAAGAGCCGCTATCGCGCAACATAAAATCAACTACACGCTTTTCTACAACGGCATGTGACCTAGAGACTGTTACATCATCTAGAAAAATAGAGCTTGCAGATGAACGTCCGATGGTTACGCCCTCACTCGTAATGAGAAATCGTGAACCCTTGCCCTCTCCCCTGTAAATAAGAATCATCGCCTTATCGCCCTGCAATGATTGAATCTCTCTGACTACGGCTTGATCATCTCCGGCTAATGAAGAGATGTACTCCTCGAGTAGACCCGGAGTTGCAGATGCGCTCTCACGAGAGGAGAGATGAAGCGCGCTTGTGAGTTCATTTCCTGACTGATCCACACCTGCACCCCCTTCACTCTCAACCTAAGGCTGACATTAAAGGGGTGAGGGGATTTGGTCAAGCCGTCAGCGCGCCGTATTCGGCAGCTGATAAAAGATCAGTTGGTGGCGTGCTGATTTCAATTCTTACCAACCAGCCCGCTCCATATGGATCGGAGTTGAGGGATTCTGGGGAATTTGATAGTGCATCATTTATCGTAGTAACTACTCCGGTGACTGGTGCATAAATTTCAGAGACAGACTTTGTCGATTCAACTTCTCCACAGACTTTGCCAGCAGTTACATTTTCGCCGACCTTAGGAAGCTGAACATAGACGATGTCACCAAGTGCTGACTGCGCATAATCAGTGATACCCATCGTGTAGATGCTGCCATCTACTGATACCCACTCATGCTCTTTGGTGTACTGAAGGTTTTCAGGAGTTGATGACATGTGCGCCTCTTATCTTAGAAATAGCAACGTATGAATAACTAATACCTGTAGAAATGTAGAGGGCAACGCCCCAGATAGCAAAACTCCACCCTAGGACATATGCCACAGTTCCGAGAGCGTTCTCCATCGTGGCGAGAAGTAGGAAGGGGAAGGCATACATAAGATTAAAGGTCGCCGCCTTTCCAAGATAGGTGACCTTTAAAACTCCAAATCCATTTCGTTTGAGCACGATAGTAATGATGCCCAATAGTAAATCTCTGCCTATTAAGAGAGCTATTAACCAGATAGGAAGAATCTCGCGGATCATGAAGACCACGAGAATTGCAAAAATATAGAGCCGATCAATCGCCGGATCTGCAATCTCTCCAAAGCGCGATACCTGACCCCAAGCGCGAGCGAGTTTGCCATCAAAATAATCGCTGGCTCCCCCAAGAGCCAGAACTACGATCGCCCAACCATCTGCATGCAGGGAGAGAGTTAGATAGATGAAGAGTGGGATTCCTAAGAAGCGAAGGAATGTGAGTCCATTCGGAATCGTAAGGAGGGATTTATCCATTGTTCTAATCGCGCTCTTTGACTCGGATCGCTACCTGCACTGGCGTGCCCGGGAAGCCAAACTCTTCACGTAAGCGACGCTCAATAAAGCGACGATACGAGGCCTCGATCCAACCGCTTGAGAACACAACAAACTTTGGTGGCGCGATCCCTGCTTGGGTCGCGTAGTAAATCTTTGGCTGCTTTCCGCCTCTGACCGGTGGAGGCGTGGCGCCAATGAGTGCACCCAAGAATGAATTCAGTTTTGCCGTAGGAACTCTTCGCTCCCAGCTATCGAGTGCTGTACGAATTGCAGGAGCTAATCGATCTCTATGCCATCCAGTTTTTGCCGCGACATTGACGCGCTGTGCCCACTCAACTTGATCTAAATGACGATCGATTTCGCGATCTAATTGATCTCGTCGATCCTCATCTACCAAGTCCCACTTATTCATCACGATGACCATTGCCTTGCCAGCCTCTTCAACCATTGTGATAACTCGAAGATCTTGTTCAGTAATTGGCTCGGATGCATCCAATACAACTACTGCAACTTCGCAACGTTCAAGAGCGCTCTGCGTACGAAGCGATGCGTAGTAATCCGTTCCAGATGCTTGATTGGCACGTTTCTTTAATCCTGCAGTGTCGATAAATCGCCAGGTCGACCCGCCAAATTCAATGAGTTCATCAACTGGATCTCGCGTGGTTCCTGCAACGTCATCGACGATGGATCGGTTCTCCCCCGCTAGTGCGTTTAACAATGATGACTTGCCAACGTTAGGCCGACCGATCAATGCAACTTTTCGATAACCATCTTGTGTTTGCGCCCCACCAACTTCTGGAAGTTCGGCAACGATGCGATCAAGTAAATCTCCGCTACCACGTCCATGCAAAGCAGAAACGAAATATGGCTCTCCGAGTCCAAGGCTCCACAAACCATGTGCCTCTGACTCTTCTCGCTCTCCATCGACCTTATTGCCAATCAAAATTAATGGCTTCTTCGCTTTGCGTAAACGCTGTACGAGAATGTCATCTTCATCTAATGCACCCACTTGTGCATCAACAACAAATGCCAGAACGTCCGCTTCATCCATCGCAATTTCTGCTCCGGCACTTACTTGAATCGAAATTCCATCAGGCTTTGCCTCCCAACCGCCCGTATCCATAACAATAAAACGGCGGCCTCCCCATTCGCATTCGTACTGCACTCGATCGCGGGTCACACCCGGTGTGTCCTCAACAATCGCCTCACGGCGACCGATAAAACGGTTAATTAACGTTGATTTTCCTACGTTTGGGCGACCCAAAATTGCAACGATAGGCAGGCCTAAGAGCGAACGCTCTCGTAGTAACTCCCAGATGCGATCGATAGTCTCATCTAAATCTAAGTGTGTTGAATCGATTTCAACTGCATCTCTGGCCATCACAAGAGGTGAAATTTCACGAGTTGAATCGATTACATCGCGTGTATCTAAAGATGTGCGAACATCGACATTTTTATCTTCAGTCTCATTCTCGCGTCGGTACGTCCGTGCATCTAAATCAGCGGTTAAATATATCTTCAACGCAGCATCTGGAACCACGACCGTTGCAATATCTCGTCCCTCAACAACAATTCCTTTTTCTGCACGATCAATAATCATTCGCTGAAGCGCAAGAAGTTCATGTCGAATCTCTGGCATCGCACTAATTCTGCTGACGTTTTCAGTAACAGAGCTTCCACGAATCGCATGGGTGATCTGCGTATCTCCTGCAAAAATATTTGGATCGTGCGGATCGGAGACAAAACGAATCGGAGATGACTTTAAAAGGGAGATGATTTCCTTAGGGCTCTCAACACTGTTTTCAAGTGCAAGCCACGTTACAGCTCGATAGAGCGCGCCAGTATCTAGATAATTCCATCCAGCGCGGATAGCAATCGCCTTGGCCGTGCTTGATTTACCTGCGCCACTTGGGCCATCTATCGCTACAACTATGCCCATATTCGAAGCCTACTTCTATTTAAGAATCGGATGAACGTTCCATCCGATCGAGGATAAGTGATCTGAGAGCGATTGCGCATCAGAGGCAGATAGTGCCAAAGTAATTAATGCACTCAGCTGTCCAGGTGAGTGCTCAATTGCTAAATCTTCGACGTTGACTGAAATTGCTGAGCATTCATTAAATATTGCCGCCAACTGACCGGGTTTATCATCGATCACGATTGGTAAATATGTGTACTCACGTACGCTTCCGCCATGCTTTCCTGGAATGCGAGATCGTCCGGTTCTGCCGGCATCGATGAAAGAGGCAATCTCATTCTTGTCGTCTAGTTTTTCTATGAGAGAGCCAAGGTTCTTGTGCATCGCTCTAGCGATCTGCGAAATTTCAACTCTATTAGCAAAGATGATCTCACTCCACAGATGTGGATCCGAGGCGGCGATACGCGTTGTATCTCGAAGTCCCGCTCCGGAGAGTGCAAGCCACTCGATTGGCATCTCGGACAGAGAGCCTGCTAGAAGAGTCGAGGTGATTTGTGGAATATGGGATATCGCAGCCACTGCTCGGTCATGCTCATCGCAATCGAGAACCACGACACTGGCTCCGAGCGCTTCGATCAGCTCTATGACGATCTCCAAAGATTTCTGGCCACACTCGGGTGTGGGAGTGATAATCCAACTACGGGTCATGAATAGATCGGCCCTCGCCGACTGAGCTCCCCCTACCTCTCTCCCGGCCATTGGATGAGAGGGCACAAACTGTGAAATCGGTAGCGAAGAATTCTTTATGTGAACTATAGGTTCATTCTTAATACTCCCAACGTCCATAAAGGTCGAGTTTGGGTTTAATGCATACTCTGCCTCTATGACAAGGGGTATCGCCGATGTTGGGAGAGCGAAAATTACGAGCTCAGGAGTCGGAGCGGTGCGATGGCCGTTGAGAGCATTTGCCAAAGATGCGGCGTTGGGATCGCTATCGACTAGCTCCACGGCAACTCCCCTAGCACTCAAGCCCAGAGCAATAGAGGTACCAATCAAACCCGAGCCAACTATGCGTACTTGTGTGAGCATTATTGAGCGATATCTCGGCGCAGAGATTGTGCGCCATGTAGATAGATATGTGAGATTGAGGCGGCGGGAGCGCTAGTTTGGCAGTGAAGCATGACACGAATGACACGCTCAAGGGCACCAGGAACATCGACCTCAAGAGCGCCGATAAGGGGGACGGATTCGAATCCAATCTCGCGGCATGCAGCAGCTGGAAAAGCGGCGGTGAGATCAGGTGTCGAGGTGAAGATGACCGAGATTACCGATTCGGGAGTCAGGGAATTTGAACGCATGATCGCTCCGATTAGCTCTTTAACCCCTTCGCCAATGGCGTCAACTGTATTTGCGCTCACTTGAATGGCGCCCCGGATAGCTCTGATACTCATGGGATAAGGGTACCTTTCCTGCTCATTTTGTGTGGACAAATCAATCTCTGCTAAGAGTTTTATTCATATATCGATTAAACCTTTTTACTACTTTTTTCTCAGATCTTCTAAATCTCAATCTGAACTTCGGAGTATTCTTCAATATCGATTTATCAACTCACACCGTACCCCGCAAGCGTGGTTTTTATCGATATATCTATATTCATTATCTACAATATCGACTTATCAATATAACGCTTTTGCTCGCATTATCGATTTATCGTAAAACCTCTATAGCCCTAAAACGTTACGTAGATTTGTTAACTCTCCATTATTGAGGTCGCGCCATCGTCCTTCCGGGGTATCTCCCAGGGAGATCGGTCCGAACTTTGTACGGATCAACCGTAGGACGTCGACCTCTACCGCCTCCATGAGCCTACGAATAATGTGGTACCGGCCCTCATGAATCGAGACTTCGATCCACCGAGGTGAGAGCTCCTTGAAGGTTAAAACTCGACCCATTCCATCTTCGAGCTCGACTCCTTTAAGAAGTACCTTGTCGACGCCGGTTGGCAATTTTCCGTCGTATTCAATGATGTAGGTCTTTTCGAGTCCAAAGGAGGGATGGGTAGCTCGAAAGGTCAAGTCGCCATCATTTGTTAAGAGAATTAGACCCTCTGAGTCCTTATCCAGGCGGCCAACATGGAAGAGGCGTTCTTTCCGAAGATCGATAAAATCACTCAAAGATGGGCGACCGTCTGGGTCGTACATGGTAGACAAAACACCCTTAGGTTTATGAAGTGCAAGGTAACTCTTAGTCATTGAGCGTTTGATTGTCTCACCATCAACTGCTACTTGAACCTTTTCGGGGTCAAATTTAGAGCCCATCTCCCGAATTGCGATGCCATCAACGGTTACTCGCCCAGACTCTATGAGCTCATCTGCACCGCGACGACTAGTGATACCTGCATCTGCGATTATCTTATTAAGGCGCATATCGCCCATGGCTGTCTCCCGACTGTCGAAGGCCAGTCTAGCGGGAGGGCTAGTCGGTTAGCGAATCGAGAATATCGTCCAGGCCATCAAGATTTGGTAGGTACGGAGCCAGGGCTGGAAGATCCTCAAGGGAGTTCAATCCCAATCGCTCAAGAAAGTAGCTAGTCGTTGTATAGAGAATCGCCCCGGTCTCATGTTCAAGGCCCGACTCCTCCACCAATCCACGGGTAATGAGCGTCTTCATGACCGCCTCGACATTGACGCCTCGGATAGCCGACACTCGCGCTCGAGAGACTGGTTGGCGATAGGCCACCACAGAGAGTGTTTCAAGGGCTGCCTGTGTAAGGCGAGATTGCTGACCATCTAGAACAAACTTCTCAACTACCGAGGAGAGATCTGGATGGCTATAGAAACGCCATCCCCCGCTGATCTTTTTAAGGGCAAAGCCTCGATCGTCATAGCTAGCGGCGAGTTTTTCAAGGGCGGCGTCGATCTCATCGACGGGACGCTCTAAGACTTGGGCCAGAGTGATCTCAGTGACCGGCTCATCGACGACCATTAAGATCGCTTCAATCGAACGTTCAACCTCTACATTAGACATTTTCGCCACTTTCGTTTATCTCGTCATCTTCTAAAACCACTGGAATATCGAACTCATCGCTGACCTCAACCTCGCCCTCGAGAGAGCCGGTCCATGAGATCTGAAGCTCCCCGAGTGCAATGACCTGATTAAAGCGTAGAACCCCCTGGCGATATAGATCCAAGAGCGCCAAAAAACGAGCGACGATTACAAGGGTGCTGTCGGCATCTGCAATGAGATTTCTAAAGGATAGCGATGTGGACCTACGCAAAGCCTCAACAACGCGTTTAGACTCCTCTGTAACGCTCACAAGGGGTAGGTGTAGGTGCTCGACACTGACTACTGGGATGGTCTTAGGGGTTAATACGCGCTCAGCTATGGCGGCAAACCTGGCAGCTCCGACCCCAATGAGTACCTCAGGCAAAAGGGCGCTCAAAGCCGGTTCAAGGGCTACTACGCGGGCAAATGACTTATCGGCTACTGCGATCCGTTCGGCAAAGGTCGCTGCAATCTCTTTGAAAGCTCGATACTGAAGCAGACGGGCAAAGAGGATATCCCTAGCCTCAAGGAGTGCTAGATCCTCTTCATCATCGACCTCTCCGCTTGGTAGCAGACGGGCCGCCTTCAAATCCAAAAGAGTTGCAGCTACGACCAAGAACTCAGTGGCTTGATCAAGACGCCAACCCTCCCCGCTTACCTCGAGTCCGCGGATAAAGGTGATGAACTCATCGGTGACGATACTCAGAGAAATCTCCGTGATATCCATCTTGTGGCGGGAGATTAACTGCAGCAGGAGATCAAAAGGTCCATCAAAGTTTTCCAGGTGAACAGAGAAGGCCCCGCTGCTGGCAGCGTTGACGTCAGTTGATTCATCTATCGATAGATCCATGAGCGCACCCTACTTCACAGTTGCCCTACTTCTGTGTAACGCGTAGGCTCCCGCGTATATCTAGAAAGAGGTTTGACGTTTGAGCGCTAAATCGACAATTCGCGAAGAAATCTCTACAACTGCAACGCTTTTGGGCAAGAAGGCCAAGAGCTTTCCAGTTCCACCAGCCATCAATGAGCATGGCTCGGCAAAGGTCGTTGCCGTCTTTAACCAAAAGGGCGGGGTCGGAAAGACAACGACGACAATAAACCTTGGCGCATCATTGGCCGAACTAGGCCGGCGCGTACTTCTTGTCGACTTTGACCCGCAGGGCGGACTCTCCTTAGGCCTTGGCGTCAATGCTCATGCGCTGCCTCTTGAGCAGACGGTTTACTACGCGCTCATGACTCCAACGGCATCGATTGAAACAATCATTTTGAAGTCATCTGTACCTGGATTGGATTTTCTTCCAGCTAACCGAGATCTCGGAACTGCAGAGACGACACTTGGCGCCGAAATCGGCGGACAGCAGTATTTGAAGCGCGCACTTACTGCGCTAAGAGATTACTACGATGTTATTTTAATTGACTGCCAACCAACTATGGGACAACTGACCATTAACGCACTTGTTGCAGCCGATGAAGTTATTGTGCCTCTGCAGTGTGAATACTTCGCACTTCATGGATTTATAGAGTTAAAGGGCAATTTAGATAAGGTGAAGAACTTCCTTAATCCAAATCTGACTCTCATTGGAATTTTGGCAACAATGTACGACAAAAAGACATCACATAATCGCCAAGTACTTGAGCGAATCCTTGAGCAGTTTCCTGCCGATGTCTTTGAAACCATTATCGCCAAAACAATTCGCTTTCCTGAGACAACTGTCGTTGGCGAACCGATAACCACATATGCATCATCATCTGATGGCGCAGCTTCCTATCGCAGACTTGCCCGTGAATTAATCGCCCGAGGAGGCGCCCGATGACCCGTAGAGCCAATCTTCCAGGTGCAGATGAACTATTCCGTTCAACCGCGCCAGCACTTTCTTCCGTGCCTGCTGCACAAGAGAGCCATACTCCCCTAGTCGCTCCTGCGATCGCAACACCAAAGGCGCCATCGGTTAAAAAGGGAGTGCGTTCGATTGCACGCCGACGAGTAACTACTGTTGATCGCTCTCCATCTGGACGAGAGCGTCATGATGAAAAGATTACTGTCTACCTATCACCTGATGAATTATTTGATCTCGATCAAGCGCGGTTACTACTGCGTGGAGATTTAGGATTAGCAGCCGATCGCGGTCGTATCGTGCGTGAATCTATCGCCGTTATTATCGCCGATCTTGAAGCTAAAGGTGATCAAAGTATTTTAGCTAGACGATTACGCGGTCTATAAAACTTTCGTCTAGGCACGAGGATGAGCTATTCGGTAGCTCTCTCTGACTTTATCTATCGTAATTAATGTATAGATCTGTGTCGTTGTTACCGATGCGTGGCCCAATAACTCTTGTACAACGCGAATATCTGCGCCACCATCTAGTAGATGGGTTGCATACGAGTGCCTAAAAACATGTGGTGAAACCTGCTCACTAACACCTGCCACCTCTGCCGCCTTAAGAACAATATTCCAAGCCGTCTGCCTTGTAAGACGCGTCCCCCGTGCATTTAGAAAGAATGCGCCATCAACTTTTGCATTCTTTGCCGCGAGCATTGGCCTAACTCGGGTGAGATAATCATCAATAGCTTGTGTCGCAAATGAACCTAGCGGCACAATTCGCTCTTTGCCACCTTTGCCTCGTAATTTAACGGTCGTGATATCACCGTCATCGCTTGCGACAACGTTTATGTCTGAAATATTAATATCCATCAGCTCACTTACTCGCGCACCACTGCTATAGAGCAGCTCAATAATTGTTCGGTCGCGAATGGTAATCGGCTGGCCTTCATGAAAGGCGGCATTAATCAGAGAAATTACTTGATCGATCTGCAAAGCTTTTGGCAATCTCCGTTTGGATTTACTACTGACGATATCGATAGTTGGATTACTTAATCCGTGCTCCTGTTGTACATGCTTGAAGAATGTACGCAACGTCGATTCGATGCGATTAATA
>Ga0209297_1000475_pt1 | contig 25703 bp, 23 predicted proteins | sample S_130805_MF_Meta_FD_187322 | JGI IMG/M metagenome (GOLD analysis project Ga0209297, IMG submission 187322) | Freshwater microbial communities from Lake Simoncouche, Canada to study carbon cycling - S_130805_MF_MetaG (SPAdes) (version 2) | ecosystem: Environmental > Aquatic > Freshwater > Lake ...
CGTAAGTTGTTGCCGTGTGTGCTCTGTCTGACTAGGCTTTCCACTCGTGCGCTTCTTAAATGAACCTTCTTTCGACTTGACCTATGACGATGTCTTTATGGTTCCAAGTCATTCAACGATCGCTAGTCGAATGGAAGTTGACCTTTCTTCCAGTGACTCAACAGGGACGACAATTCCAATTGTCGTAGCAAACATGACTGCGATATCTGGTCGGCGCATGGCAGAGACAATTGCTCGCCGCGGGGGAATTTCAGTAATTCCCCAAGACATTCCACACGCAATTGTTCACGATGTAATTGCTTGGGTAAAAGCACGTCATACTTTTTTTGATACCCCAATAACCCTTTCACCAACTCAAACTATTGCCGAGGCAATGAGTCTTCTAAATAAACGCGCACACGGAGCGATAGTTGTTGTAGAAAACGGAAAGCCAATTGGAATCATCACAGAAGACGACTGCGAGGGTGTTGACCGCTTTGCGCAAGTGAGTCGAGTGATGACAACAGATCTAGTTTCACTCAAAGACGATTGTGACCCTAAGGAAGCATTCAAGTTCTTAAGTGAGGAAAGACGGAAGTTAGCTCCGGTAATCTCAAAAAATGGAGAACTAGTAGGAATCTTAACTCGTGTAGGCGCACTGCGCGCAACTCTTTATTCTCCAGCACTTGATAAAAACGGCAAACTGAGAATCGCTGCAGCTGTTGGAATAAACGGTGATGTTGCAGGGAAAGCACAAGCACTTATTGAATCTGGTGCAGATGTACTTGTAGTGGATACAGCACATGGCCACCAGCAGAAAATGATTGATGCCCTTAAAGCAATACGTTCATCAAGCCCCGGAGTTCCTATAGTGGCGGGAAATGTTGTTACAGCAGCCGGAACCCGGGACTTAATCGAAGCAGGAGCAGACATTGTTAAAGTGGGCGTAGGTCCTGGAGCAATGTGTACTACCCGCATGCAAACTGGCGTTGGGCGTCCACAATTTTCTGCTGTTTTAGAGTGTGCAACCGAAGCTAAGAAATTAAATAAGTCAGTGTGGGCAGACGGTGGTGTTCGTCATCCTCGCGATGTGGCACTAGCTCTTGCTGCCGGCGCTTCACACGTAATGATTGGTTCTTGGTTTGCTGGGACTTTCGAGTCGCCAAGTGACCTGCAAAGAGACTCCACAGGACGTCTATTTAAGGAATCATTTGGCATGGCATCTGCTCGTGCAGTTGCAGCTCGAACTTCTAGTGAAGATTCCTTTGATCGCGCACGCAAAGCTTTGTTTGAAGAGGGTATTTCTACTTCGAGAATGTACTTAAACCCAGATCGGCCTGGCGTTGAAGACTTGCTAGACGAAATTATTGCTGGACTACGATCATCTTGTACATATGCTGGTGCCGCGAACCTCAATGAATTTCATCAACGAGCAATTGTCGGAATCCAATCATCTGCCGGTTATGCCGAAGGCCGACCACTGCATACCTCTTGGGGTAAGTAGTAAATAGGGTGGAATTTCGTTTAGAAAATCAATACATCACCGCGATTGTTAACCCAATTAACGGCGGAACTATTTCTCATATCGGCCGCTCGCTTGACCCAACAATGAATGTATTGGCTTGGTATGAGTGGGATACGCCAGAGCCAATGAGTGTCGCTTACCCTGAAAACGAAAGTGAAACTCATTGGTTGTCGCGATATCGAGGAGGCTGGCAGTTCTTAACTCCAAATGCAGGTAACGAATGTGTGCATAACGGGCAAAGACATTCATGCCATGGTGAGTCATCCATTTTGCCATGGACGGTTGTTAGTAAAAGTGCGAACCAAATCGTTTTAGAGCTCACTATTTTCGATTCTCTGCATGTAAAAAGAGTTCTTGAAATAGATTCCCACAAACCAATATTCCGAGCTAAAACCCAAATTCTTAATACAACACAAACTACACAAGAAATTGTTCTTGTCGAGCATATTGCTTTTCAGGGTTCTACGACTGCTCGAATTGATGCCCCAGAAAAAAGTGTTTGGGCATTCCCAAAAGGTTTTGAAGAAGATAGCGGCGGACCAATGTTGTGGAGTGAATCTGGAATTGGTAGACCAGATTTACGTGTTCCGATAGAAAGTGCATTTGAACGTTTAGTTTTTCTCCTGGAAGGCAATGAAGGCTGGGTAACAATTGTTGATAAAGATCGAAAAACTGGAGCACGACTCACATGGGATAAAGAGAAATTTCCCTATCTTTGGAACTGGGAAGAAAGGTATTCGCCTCGATTCCCTTTTTTTGAAAGAGCGGAGATGACTGGACTCGAACCCGCCTCGTGTTATCCAGATGATGCTTTAACTGGTGCATCGCAATCAGGAAGGTCTACATTCATTTCGGCAGGACAGAACCTTGAATTTACAACTGAAGTTGAACTTATTTAAAAAGATTGACTCTTGAAAACGTAGAAGTAAACTCAACCTATGAATCGCGAAACCCAGCCGAAACTTACTGGTAAAAAAGTACTGATTACTGGTGCAGGGAGTGGAATTGGTAAGGCTTGCGCTATCGCATTTACTCAAGAAGGTGCGGATGTGATGGCAGTGGATATGAGCGAAGCCTCACTTAAAGAGCTAGAAACAGATCATGGAATTAAGTACACGGTTGCAGACTTAACTTCTCCTGAAAAATATTTTCCAAATAATCTTAATGTTGACGTCCTTATAAATAATGCTGGGATTCAACATGTGTCACCTGTTGAGGATTTTCCTATGGATAAAGCGGATCTCATGTTGGATCTAATGCTCCGTACGCCTTTTTATTTGATTCATAAAGCATTGCCACACATGTATAAAAACAAGTGGGGACGCATTATCGGGATATCAAGTATTCATGGACATATCGCTTCGCCATTCAAATCGGTATACACAATGACTAAACACGGCATGGAAGGGCTACATAAAGCGGTCAGCCTTGAAGGTGGGCCCCATGGCGTCACCGCAAACACAATCGCACCCGCCTATGTTCGAACAAATTTGGTTGAAAAACAAATTGCAGATCAAGCACAAATACATAACATCACTGCCGAACGAGTTGTAGATGAAATCATGCTTGCACCAGCGGCGATTAAGAGATTGATTGAACCTAATGAAGTTGCAGAGATGGCTCTTTATCTTTGTGGACCACACTCCAGTTCAATTACAGGATCCTCCTTCGCCATTGATAATGGCTGGATGGCTAGATGACCAACGCGCCATTAATTTGGTCACCGCCTGAATCCGGAACACCATTACTAAAAGCATTTCTAGAAAAAACTGCCCAATTTCACAATGGTTTAAATGACTTGCACCGTTGGTCCGTAGAGAGTCCAGACCAATTCTGGAGTCAAGTTTGGGATTTCAGCCACGTCATTGGCGAAAAAGGAACACGTGCAGTTGTTCCCTCAACTCTGCCCGCATCTGAATTCTTTCCAGATGCCACATTAAGTTTGGCAGAAAATCTACTAACCAAAATGTCTGGCGTTTCAGCAATTGAAGAACTTAAGAGCACTCGATCCTATTCACGCGAGGAGCTAATGCAATATGTGGGCAATCTTGTGGCGCTATTTACTAAGCATGGAATTCATGAGGGAGATCGAATCGTTTCAATTCTCCCTGTAGGAGTAGAAGTTCTTGCATTTGCCCTTGCTGGCTTTGAGTCAGGAGCACTTATTGCCAGCGCATCACCTGAGTTTGGTGATGCTGCGATTATCTCTAGGTTTAGCCAACTCAAACCGAGGGTGCTCATCGCTACAACCTCTTATACATGGCAGGGCAAAGATTTTGATAAGAACGAATTAATTCAAGCGGTGGTTACTGCGCTCCCAACCATAGAGTTATTGATACTTGTCGGTGACACCGATGACAAACAAAGCTATAAAGTTTCGACAGTTAAGTGGTTGAAAATTGAAGAATCAACGAAGCCACTTGCTTTCAAACATCGCCCCTTTGATTTTCCCGCTTATGTACTTTTCACTTCTGGAACAACTGGTGCTCCTAAAGGTCTAATTCATAAATCAGGAGGAGTACTTCTTAAACATCACGTTGAACAGGGCTTGCATTGCGATATTCGCCCGGGGGATCGAGTCATGTTTTATACAACTACTGGTTGGATGATGTGGAATTGGGAAATTTCAGTTTTAGCATCGGGAGCATCACTTGTTTTATTTGATGGCTCACCATCGCACCCAGATGTCCTTGCTCTATTTCGCGTTGCACAAAAAGAGAAATTAACTCATTTGGGTGTATCGGCACGGCTTCTAGATGTTATTAAGGAATCGAATCTCACTCCTGCAAGTCTTGGAAGTTTTCCTGATTTGCGTTCGATTATGGTTACAGGTTCACCCCTTTCGGTTTCAACAGCAGAATGGATTGCTAAAGAAATGGGCGGAAACGTATTGATCGCACCATTTTCTGGAGGCACAGATTTAGTTGGTTGTTTTGTTGGTCCAAACCCATTGCGCCCAATGTATGCAGGTCAGATGCAAGGACCCATTCTCGGAAATGATATAGATGTGTGGAGTGATGAAGGAAAAAGTTGCCCACCCGGTGTCATGGGTGAATTGGTCTGTAAAGAACCTTTTCCCACGGTGCCACTTGGAATTTGGGGGGATAAAAACGGAGAACGTTTTAACGCAACATATTTCGACACATGGCCAGGAATTTGGCGTCACGGAGATCTAGCATCATGGACAGAAGAAGGCGGAGTAATTATCCATGGACGATCGGATGCAACGCTAAATGTTGGAGGTGTTCGAATTGGGACAGGTGAAATTTATAGCGCTCTAGATGACTTTTCCGGGGTAAGCGCTTGCTTAGCTTTTACGCAACCCTGGCAAGGTGATGAACGTATTGTTTTGTTAGCTGTTAGAAATAATGACGGAACGAACGACACGGAGCTAGTGAATTCGATTAAAGTAAAAATTCGTCTTAAATGCTCACCAAGACATGTGCCTTCTCAAATCTATTTTGTTTCAGATTTACCTCGCACTTTTAACGGGAAATTATCGGAGATTGCTGTGTCGGATTTAGCTCATGGGCGGGAAGTAAGAAATTTAGGTTCGTTGGCGAACCCAGAAGTATTAACCGAGATTTCCAAACTCCTGGGCAATTGAAAACCCGTAGGCGGTTTTAGCAATCTGCTCACGTTTTTGTTTGTACCTATCTGAAGATTGATCAATGAGGTGCTCAAAACGCGCTTGGCCTTTTATTAAATCTCTTAACGTTGATGAGTCCCGAGATTGACTAAAAATTGGAGGAACATTTGCAACCAACGGTGGCGGTGTGTATGGCTTAAATATTTGATATATCCGTGCTGCCTGGCGGTAAAGAATGAAAAACAGATGTCTGCTTCCGCGGTTGAAGTGCAAAACTAAATTTAACCAAAGATAATTAAATGCTTGGGCTCGCTTCTTAGGGGTCTGTTGTTTTGCGATGTTTAAGAATATTTCTGCAACCTCAGCACCACCCGAAACCTCTGGCAAATTTCCGCATTGAACACTGAACGAGCGTCGAAGCTCCTCTGATTGCAACTTGCGCACAGTTTTTTCAATATCTTCTAAATTCGATTGATCAGCCATTAGTGCATAACCAAAGTCTGCACACCATTTAGCCCGCATCTCTTGGTCGTCAGTTCCGCGAATATTTGGGACAAATGCGGTAGGAATTCCTGCTGCTAGTAGCTCATGAATACCGTTGTATCCGGCAGCGCAAATACTGGCATCGAACGCTTTAAGCAGGCGCGCTAAAGGAAAATATCGGGCAACTTTTATATCTAAACCAGCGGGCGCTAAATCTTTGCCATTGCTATCAACTGGCTTCTTCGTCAGAACAACCTGCAGATCTTTCCACCCTAGCAAACCAGTAAGTGCCGCCGTCATTTTTTCATTAACGTCACCTTCGCCTGTGCCGAGTTGAACTAGAACTGCGGGTCTAGCCAGATCTAAGCCAAGAATTTTTCGGGCCTCATCGCGACCAAGAGCACTTTCGTGTTGGAACATAGAAATCGGCGCACTTGGAAGAGCCTCTCTCCTTGTAGATGTAGGGCCTTTGTCATAACTACGTGCAAAATCTCCGGGTTCGATGACGGTGTCCATCATTTTTGATTGCAGACCAAGAACAAATCTTTGCGGCTTCTTTTGCCACAAACCTCTTCGAACCCAAACCAATTTCACATCAGGACGTTGCATTTTTGCTGCAATGACGCCTGGGTAAGGTACTACGCCATCGAAGGAAAGAATTTTTGCATCTGTCTCATCAATCAGTGCAACCAAGCGATCTCTGAGATAGATATCCCAAGCATCACGGCTCATCCATTGACGATCGCGGCCTGGAATATATTCACAACGAACATCCATAAAACCAGGAATCTCTGCAATTCCGCCCGCCATAGAAACAATGATGGGCTCTGCAAAACCCTTTAACGATTCCGTAATTGCACATGCTCTTGCAAGATGGCCCATGCCAATCCCATTGCTCGTGGCAAGGATCATTGTTGGCTTGGACATTAGGTCAGTCTAAAGAAATTGGGCATTACTTTCCAATGCCAGCGGTTAATCCATTAACGAGTTGTTTTTGGAATATTAAATACACAATGATTGCCGGAATTGCACTAATGATTGATCCCGCCATCAGAACTGGAATATCGGTTGTACGGCCAGCCGCCAGTGCGCCTAAACCAACAGTAATCGTCCTGTAATCCTGATTCTGTAAGAAAAGTAGACCAACGAGAAGATCATCCCAAATTTGAATAAATTGCAATACGACAATCGTGACTAACGCAGGAATAGCTAAAGGCAACGCTATCTTTCGAAATACCGCTGTGTAACTCAAACCATCAACAACAGCTGCTTCAATCAAGTCATCAGGTAATCCGCGAAAATATGACGTCATTAAGAAAGTTGCAAAAGGCGTACCTAGTGCTGAATAAAGCAATATTGCACCCCAATAACCAGTTAATAGGTGTAGGTGACTTGCATTGATGTAGGCAGGAATGATGATTGACTGCAATGGAATTAACATCGCACCCACAATTCCTAAAAAGAAAATAGGGGAGAGGCGAAATGTGAGCTTTGCTAATGCAAAACCAGCCAAAGAACTTACGGCCAAGATAATCAAAATCGCACCAGCACAAACAATCGTTGAGTTTATTAACTGACGTCCAACAGGAAGAGCCGTGAAAACTTTCTGCCATGAGAGAAGGGAATGCCCTGGAGCGCCAAAGAATTGAGCTTTGGACTTGAAAGAAGTGTTAATCATGAAGGCAAATGGGTACAACATTATAAACGCAAGTAAACACATCAATAAGAAGGTAAAAGATTTACCAAAGCTAAGTCGCTTCACTCCTTATTCCTTACGAGCAGGAGTTGAGCCGAACCTAAAATTGCCATAATGAAAAATAGGATGACACCTAACATTGCGCCAGTTCCAAAATTTCCTCTCGAGAATGCGCTTTGGTAAACAAAGAATTCAAGTGTTGTTGTACCAAATCCTGGTCCACCACCAGTCATAACAAAGATCAAAGTAAATAAGGCAGTGAATGCACTAATGACTGTGATAATGAACGAGAACTGTATAAAGCGCTTCAATTGAGGCAAAGTGATACTTCGGAAAATTCTAAAACTACTTGCGCCATCCATACGTGCTGCTTCGTATAACGAAATATCAAGGGTGGCCATACCCGTGAGAAAAATGATGCTGTTAGTACCGACCATTGACCAAATGAATGTTATGCCTACAGCAAGCAGCGCTCCTCGCTCTGATGACAATAAATCGGTCTTGATAAAACCCAATCCAATTCCCTTAAGAAGGTCATTAAGTAGCCCCTCTTGCGCGAAAAAACGCATCGCCACCATGCCAATAACTACCCAAGAAATTGCAGTCGGTAGAAAATAGATTGTTCGGAATATTTTCCATCCAGCAATTTTGTCATTGAGTACGTACGCAATTCCCATAGGAAGAATGATTGCGACAGGTACAGCAAGAAGCAGTAGTGCATTATTTTCGATTACTCGCCAAAAAATCGGACTTTTAAACTGATTGATATATGTGCTTGGCCCGATCCATTCTGCGATGATTCCATCCCATTTCGTCATCGAGAAGTAAAGTGCTTGGTAGATAGGAATTCCAAGAAATGCCCCGACTAAGCCGAGGGCTGGTAAAGAAAATAGAAATCCAGTTTTTCTACGTTGACGGTGCAAAGAGCTTTGCTTACTAACTACGCTTAGCGCCATTGCCCACCACCAATCGAGTTTACGTACTGAATCCTAATTGGTATTTAGGATTTTGAAAAAATAATGAGGTGGAGCTCATTCAAGCCCCACCTCATTATTAGTCAGTCGTTAATTGATTTTACTTATATGTTTCCGTGCGATTGTCTTCAGGTAAGGCTTTCCATACCTGAGCCATCTGGTCGAGACCACTCTTGACGGCAGTTTTGCCACCAAGAATTGATGGGATGATTTTGTTTCCAGCGTCTACAACGTCACCTTGCAAAACGTTATCCAACATTGGATAGCGATCAAGTCCGCCAGTTGCTGCAAAATCCAACATCTGCTGGTTGACAGCATTAGATGTCGTTGCGCCATTGATGTTTGGAATCAAACCAGCTCCATCAATAACTTTGGCGGCTTCATCTGTAGTCATAAACTCAAGGAAAGCTGCAGCAGCAGCTTGATTCTTTGAGTAACTGGTTAAGCCAAAGCCTTGCCCAGCAAATTCAACTACACCCTTAATCGGTGAATCTGAAAATGGTGGAACAAAAGCAGCGACTTTGTCACCGAAGGCGTCTGTGAATTTCTTGGTGTCCCATGTGCCGTCGATGATCATTGCAGCTTTTCCGCCAAGGAAATCTTCGACGTTGTTAGTTTTTGTGAGAACGTCAGAGTTTGTGCAACCCTTAGTTTTCAGCGCCGCATATTTGCTATATGAATCAATGTTTGCAGCCGAATTCCATTGGTTTGCTCCGCTATAAAGATCACGAAGACCCGAAACAGAGGATTGACCGATAGCGATATAACTTGCGTCATACCATGGGTAATAAAGTGCACCTAAACTTTGTCCGCCATTGCCATAAACAATCGGAGTAAAGCCAGCAGATTTTAATTTACCGCAAGCTGCATAGAGTTCATTCCATGTAGTTGGAACTGCACTCACGCCAGCTTTGGCAAATGCATCCTTATTGTAGAAACCAATGTAGAACTGACGATCTAATGGCATTACGTATGGTCCGCTTGCAGCATCAAAATTATCAGCGGTCCACTCAAGGGAGCCTTCGCGCGCAAGAGCTGCATCAGAAACTAAACCCTTAAGATTAGTTAAGTAGCTCTTATATTTTAGTGCAAAGAGACCAGTCCACATTAGTGCTAAATCTGGACCACTCTTTGATACTGCAGCTGCCTGCAAGAGTGCAAAGTAATTATCCCCAGGTTGGCTAACCAAATCGAAAGTTACATTTGGATGAAGGGCTGTGTATGCATCTGTTAGCGCCTTTGTGGCTTCAGCATTTTGTGTGTCACCTAAATTGTGCCAAAGGGTAATTGTGACAGGTTCATCAGAAGTAGCTGCTGAATCTTTCGATGAACTACTGCATCCTGATAGAACTAGCGCAATTGCAATCGCACTAGCGGTAATAAGTTTCTTTCGCATTGATCCTCCTAGAATGGAATATTGCTATGTGTTATGCCGTAAATGTTGTCACGAACGCCCAACAATTGGTGGCACAAACCTGCGCGTTTCTTTAGTTGGAGCGCGTAGGAAATCGAAATCACATCCTTCATCTGGCTGAAGAACGTGAGCTTGATAGAGAGCTGGCCATCCGCGAAGATGTTCACTTGGAATTGGTTTCCAATTGGCCCTACGAGTGGCAATTTCTGAATCAGATAACTTCAAATTGAGCGCTCCGCGAGGAACGTCGAGTTCAATCATGTCACCATCCTGCACCAGTGCAAGCGTTCCGCCAATAGCAGCCTCAGGAGAAACATGGAGCAAGCAGGTGCCGAAAGATGTTCCACTCATACGTGAATCAGTTACTCGCACCATATCTACTACGCCTTGCTCGGCAAGTTTTCGAGGAATGGGAATCATTCCCCACTCGGGTAATCCAGGTACTCCAACCGCGCCGCAACCAGCAAGAACGAGAACACTGTCTTTGGTAACTTTTAGATCTGGGTCATCGATTCGTGTGCGCATATCTGCATAACCCGTGAATACAACTGCAGGTCCAGTGTGGGTGAGTAACTCGGGAGATGCTGCTGAAACTTTTATTACAGCTCCATTAACTGCAAGATTTCCCTTTACAACTGAAAATGCACCAGTTGGAAATAAAGGATTATCAATAGAACGAATTGACCCATTTTTTTCATTTCGTTTTACAAGATTTTCACCTAGCGTTTTCCCGGTTAGTGACATGGTGTCGAGCTCAAGCAAATCTTTAAGTTCGTACGCAAGTGCTGGTAAGCCTCCTGCTTGATGAAAATCTTGAATTAATCCAGAACCTGATGGTTCAACATCGGCAAGAACTGGAATGTTCACACCAAGTGTTGCAACTTCGGCAAGCGTTATTTCTCCGCCAATTCGCCCAGAAATTCCAAGAAGGTGAATAAGAGCATTAGTAGAACCACCACAGGCATGCAATACACGAATGGCGTTACGAAATGCTTTTGGTGTCATGACGTCTGATGGCAACACTTGATTTTTAACCATCTTCACAATTTCAATTCCTGAATTGCGAGCTGCAACTTTTCGCTCAGGGCTATTTGCTGGAATAGTCGAAGTGCCAGATAATGACATACCGAGTGTTTCAACCATGAGCGCAACAGATGAAGCCGTACCCATTGTGTTGCAAGATCCAAGCCCACAATTAAGGCAACTTTCAAACTCACGCCACTCTTTTTCTGAAATTTTGCCAGAGCGTAAGTCGGCCCACATGCGCCATAAATCTGTTCCGGTGCCGACTCTTCTACCTTTATATACAGGGGCGGGCCTTGCACCAGCAGTAAACATAATTGCTGGCAAGTTTGCACTCGCTGCACCCATAAGCGCACCCGGCACACTTTTATCGCAATTTGCCATAAGCACTACGCCGTCTATTGGGTATGAACGTAAGTACTCTTCAATTTCCATAGACAACAAATTTCGATACAACATTGCTGACGGTTTCATCATGTCTTCGCCGAGGCTCATAACTGGAAAAACAACCGGCAACCCACCAGCTTCAGTGATTCCTGCTTTTATATCGTCGATAAAGTCACGAAGGGGTAAATTGCATGGATTCAAATCACTAGATGAATCTGCAATTCCAATAATAGGGCGCCTATTATCAGCTTCGATTTCGAGTCCAATTGCGGCCATAACTACGCGATGAGAAAGCGCAACTTCATCAGTGCCAGCAAACCATTCACTACTTCGCAAAACATGTTTCGTCTTTGAATCAATCAAAATTTCACCCGTTCGGTAGCGCCGAACTCGATTCGGCGATACTAGTATTCGACTACATCTAACTCTTGTCAACGACGCACCTAAGTTCAATGATTACAAGAATTAAGTTTTGATGCCAGAAGAAGGATGGAGGAATAATGATTACTAAGCAACGTTGGGGCGTAGCAGGCATTTACAGCGGCATTGTTATTGCATTTTTAACATATGAAATCTTCAACAAAATTGACCCTTCTTATCCGCCATTGGTTATGCGCGGCTGGCTTGATGAAAAGATTCCTGTCATCCCAATATTTGTTGTCCCCTACCTTTCATTCCACATTCTTGCTGCCTTCGTTGTTCCGTATCTCAGCTTGAGATTTGGTAACTACAAAGCCTTTCTCGTGAATGGGTTTGCAATCATTCTTGGTCAGATCTCATTGGACGTTGCTTACTTATTCTTTCAAACCAAGGTTCCACGTCCGCAAGTTTCAGATGACTCTTTTTTCTCATGGATTCTTGTTCATGTTGTATACGGTAACGACCAGCCTCTCAATGGATTTCCCTCTAATCACGTGACGTGGTCTGTTGTTTCCATATTGGCACTTTGGAGATTAAGAAAACGCATCGCTAGAACCGCCTGGGCGTTAATTGCTTGGTTTATTTTGATAGTTCCAGCAACTGTTTTTCTTGCCCAGCATTTTATTATCGATATTTATGGTGGAATCTTTGTGGCTTATTCGGTTTATTGGGCTTGTGTATTCGTTATTGAAAAACCCAATTTAAAGATCAATTAGATTCAAACCGTTTCTCTAATTTATTCTTAAGTATCAAAATAAGAATTATTACAACCGTTAAGAATCCAATTGCCCAATATTTGAGCACTTTTTCCAACTTTGCTAATTGATTAGCAAATTCATATCCCAATACAACTACAACCGTTGAAAAAACTATTCCGCCAGCCGCATTCCATTTTAGAAAAGTGCGATAAGGAACCTTGTTCATTCCGGCTAGCGCAGGTACTAATGCGCGAAGTAAAGCTTGAGCGCGACCAAAGAAAATTGCACCACCGTGGTATTTATCGAAGATGTGTTGAGCGAGAGCCCAACGCTTTGCTCCTACGAGACGACCCAAACGTGAGACTTCAATTTTCGGTCCAAAATGTTTTCCAACTTCATAGCCAACAGAGTCGCCGGCGATTGCCCCAACAATTGCGCATATGAGAAATAGCCAAAGAGGCCAGACTTTTTCATGAGCGAGTACCCCGCCGATAAGCAAAGAGGTCTCACCTGGGAGCACAAAACCAACAAAAACTGCTGCCTCAGCAAAGGCGAAAAAAATAAGGAGCGCAAATAAAGGGATCTGTAAGTTATGAGCGACTAACCATGATGCTGCGGTTTCTATCCAATGCGACATTGGGCAATCATATTGGTAAGTTCTCGCATCATGGCGCGCAACTTAATCAACCTGGAGAGCGTCTCAAAGGCTTTCGATATTAAACAACTACTTGACGGTGTTTCCTTAGGAATTTCTGAGGGTGAACGAATTGGAATTGTTGGGCGCAACGGGGCAGGAAAAAGTACCCTCCTTCGAATTATGGCTGGACTCGAAATTCCTGATCAAGGAAGAGTCACTCTTTCGAATTCCGCGCACATTGGGGCACTTTCTCAAGTTGATATTGCTGACCCAAATCAAAGCGTTCGAGATGTTGTGCTTGGAGAAAAATTAAAACATGAATGGGCTCGTGAATCTGGGATACGCGAAATCTTTGACGGATTATTGGGTGGACATTCAGACGAGCTACTAGACCGACAATATTCACAACTTTCAGGCGGAGAGCGCCGTAGAGTTGGTTTAGCAAAGTTACTCATTGAAGATTTAGACTTAATTTTATTAGATGAACCAACCAACCATTTAGATGTTGAAGCAGTTGCCTGGTTGTCGGACCATTTGAATGCCCGGAAAACGCTCGCAGTTGCAGTGATTACTCACGATCGATGGTTTTTAGATGCAGTGACCGAGCGCACCTGGGAAGTTGTTAATGGAAAAGTAGAAGAGTACGACGGTGGATATTCCTCATTTGTTTTAGCAAAAGCTGAACGTGCCAGACAAGCATCGGCGGTAGAAGGCAGAAGGAATCAATTAATTCGTAAAGAATTAGCTTGGTTACGTCGTGGTGCACCAGCACAAACTGTTAAACCAAAATTTCGAGTCGACGCAGCAAACGAGCTTATTTCAACTGAGCCCCCACCAAGAGATAAAACCGAACTCCTAAAGTTTGCACGTAATAGATTAGGTAATACTGTTTATGAACTTCATCACGCCAAGCTATTTGCCGGCGATAAGGAAATTCTTGATGATGTTTACTGGAATGTAGGTCCAGGAGATCGAATAGGAATTGTTGGAGTTAATGGCGCAGGCAAGACGACTCTTATGCGAACTTTGGTCGGTCAAATTAAACCCAAAGCTGGGAAACTAGTAACGGGAATTACTGTTGCTCCAGCTTTTCTCACGCAGCATTTAGATGAATTAAATCCAACATGGCGCGTGCTTGAAGCCGTGGAGGATGTAGCCAATCACATTGAGTTAGGCAACGGGAAAGAGTTATCAGCCTCGCAGTTGTGCGAAAGGCTTGGCTTCAATCGAGAATCGCAATGGACTCCAGTTGGAGACTTATCAGGTGGTGAAAAGCGGCGTCTGCAACTTACGAGATTGCTCATGGAGAGCCCAAACGTACTTTTACTGGATGAGCCTACAAATGATTTCGATATTGAAACTCTTACTGAACTAGAAGATCTATTAGATAGTTATAGTGGAACAATTCTTGTTATTTCCCATGATAGGTACTTCTTAGAACGCGTATGCGATCGCTTTGTTGGACTATTGGGCGATGGACAATTACGTGACCTCCCGCGAGGTGTCAATCAATATTTAGAACAACGCGCAGTAATGCTGGACCAGGACCAACAAATCGGAACAACAGAAAAGAAAGTTTCTAACGCCGTGCAAGAACGTCAGGCAAAGAAAGATATCGCTCGCTTAGACCGCCAGATTGAAAAAGCTTCACAGAAGCTCCAAATTTTGCTCGTCGAGCAAGAACAACCAGCAATCTCACAAGAGCGACTTATTGAAATCGTTAGCGAAATTGAAGAAACGGAAAAAGCCCAAAGTTTATTGGAAGAAGAATGGCTAATTGCAACTGCAGTGTTGGAAGGCAAGTAAGATAAGAGAATGCGATTAGACTTATTAGCAGCACTAGCTGGAATTCTAATTTCAATCCAGTCCCGAGCAAATGGCGAACTCGCACAACAACTAGACAATGGTTTAGAAGCTTCAATTGTTTCATTTGGCTCGGGGTTAATAGTTCTACTGGCTGTAACTATTTTTATGCCGGGAGTAAAACAAGGATTACAGAAATTACGCGTTGCGGTTAGAGAAGGCAAACTTCCTTCTTATCGAATCTTCGCAGGCACTTTGGGTGCACTTTTTGTGGCAGTACAAACTATGTATGTACCACTTATGGGTGTGGCAATTTTCTCTGTTGCTGCGATAGCAGGGCAAGCAGCAGCATCTTTAGGAGTCGATCGCGTTGGTCTGACTGGTGGCGGAAAGAAGCACATAACAAAACGTCGAGTTATTGCAGCGATTCTGACAATCTTCGCAGTTCTCATATCGGTGCTTGATCGAATCGACGCACACAACCTTCCGATACTGGGTGTTTTTCTAGCAGTTCTAGTCGGAGTTATTGTTGGAATTCAAAGAGCTTATAACGGACAAATAAATGAATACTCTGGGAATAGTTTTACAACTGCGCTTTTAAATTTTGTTACTGGCGTATGTTTTCTCATTATTGTTTTTCTCATCGGATTAGTAACGCATTTCGCTCACTACACGCCTCTGCCTCTCAATCCAATGTGGATGTATATGGGAGGAAGTCTCGGCGTTTTTTACATAGCTTTTTCATCAACGATTGTGCAACATTTAGGAGTTCTAACTTTTACGCTGTTCACAGTAGGTGGGCAACTCGTCGGGTCTTTATTGCTTGACTTGCTTCTTCCCACAAAAGGCGCAAACGTAAGTTGGTATCTTGTTACTGGAATTGTCATGACGTACTTAGGTGTTGTTGCTGGTGGAGTTGGTCAAACTTCCCTTGCTCGAAAAAAATTCCAGGTTGCTGAAACGATTGATCCACCAATAAAGAAAATCGCTAAACCGTAAGATGAATTTTTTACCCAAGGCAGAGTTGCTGCATAGAAACCCGCTGAAGTAATTCCTACGCCCCATAAGAGCGCACCTACAGAATTTGCTGAAAGAAACTTGTAATAATTCATTTTCGCAGCACCCGCTATTGGGGGAATGAAACTACGAATCCATGGGAAAAATCGTGCAGCAACAACAGCCCACCAACCACTATGCGCATAAAAACGTTCAGAACGCGCAACCATTTTTTGAATTCTTGGCGAAGTTCTTTTATCAAGATAAGGACGACCAATTGTGCGCCCAAAAACGTAACCGATTTGATCACCAAGAAAAGCTGCTATAAAAACAATAAAGCACAAAAGGACAATATTGAGATCATGCCTAGATGCAGCTACAAGCCCTGCACTGAAAAGAATGGAATCTCCAGGGAGAAAAAAGGCAAGCACAACAGCGGTTTCAACAAAAACTATTAGGCCAATAATTAGGTAAAGCAAAAAAGGCGTTACAGGAGCGAGTTGAGCATCAAAGGATGCAGCGAGATTCGTCAAACGCATTTTTTTACAGCGGCCGCTACGGCCGTTACTACGTTTGGATCAAAAACACTTGGAACAATAAATGAAGCGTTCAATTGCTCGGGGGAAACGCAGTCTGCGATTGCCTCGGCGCTAGCAATCAGGAGAGCATCAGTAATTTTATGCGCATTGGCATCGAGTAGTCCCCTAAAGATTCCAGGGAAAGCCAAGACGTTGTTAATTTGGTTCGGTTGATCGCTTCGACCAGTTGCCACAACTCTTGCATATTTTCTAGCAATGTAGGGATCAATCTCTGGATCTGGATTCGCTAGAGCAAAAACGATGGAGTCTTTACCCATTGATGAGACATCACTCTCTTTAAGAATATTTGCCGCGCTTACACCAATAAATATATCTGCTCCTACCATCCCCTCCGAAAGCGTTCCTGTGAAATTAGAAGGATTGCAATTTTCGATAAACCAAAGGCGCATGGGATCTTCAGTTTTTGTACCTTTGTGAATAACACCCGCAGCATCAAATGCAATGATATTTTTGGCACCGCTTTGCATAAGTAATCGAGCCACTGCGGTACCAGCGGCACCAGCACCACTCATCACTATCTTGCAATCGCTCAGATTTTTCTTTACTAACTTCAAAGAATTTCGAAGTGCAGCAAGGACAACTATTGCAGTTCCATGTTGATCATCATGAAACACGGGGATATCTAATAGATCGCGTAAACGGCGCTCAACTTCAAAACAACGAGGCGCGGAAATGTCTTCTAAGTTAATCCCACCGTAAACAGGGGCGATTAATTGAACAGTTCTAACAATTTCATCTACGTCTTGGGTATCTAGACAAACAGGCCATGCATCTACATCAGCAAATCTTTTAAATAGAGCGGCCTTTCCTTCCATTACGGGTAGGGCCGCAGCTGGACCAATATTACCTAGACCAAGAACTGCCGAGCCATCAGTAACTACTGCCACAGTGTTGCGCTTGATTGTTAATCGCCGAGCATCACTTGGATCATCGACGATTGCTTGGCAAATACGAGCAACACCTGGGGTATATGCGCGGGAAAGATCATCACGAGTTTTTAATGGAACCTTGGATTGAACTTCTAATTTTCCACCGAGGTGCAATAAGAAGGTGCGATCACTGACTTTGCGAACCGTTAACTCAGGGTGAGCGCTAATAGCTTTTGTAATTTGTTCTGCATGATCAGCATCAATCGTGTCACAAGTTACGTCAACGACAACCTTTTCAAGCAGAGATTCAACTACGTCGAGTGCGGTAATTGTTGCACCAGCATCTGTGATAGCTGCAGTAACAAGTGCAACAGGTTGAGCTAAAGGTGAGCCCTCAACACGAATCGTAATTCCATATCCCGGGCTTGTTGATGCCATTTATACAACTCCATAAAGTCGGTCGCCCGCATCCCCAAGACCCGGAACGATGTATCCGTGTTCATTGAGTTTAGTATCTAACGCACCAGTAACGATAGTTATAGGAACTTTAGAATTTTCAAACGCTTTTTCTACATAAGCAAGTCCTTCGGGAGCAGCAAGAATACATATTGCTGTGATGTCCGTTGCACCTAAGTTAAGAAGAAATTCAAACGCTGCGACAAGTGTTCCACCTGTTGCCAGCATCGGATCAAGTACATAACACTGTCTGCCAGAAAGGTCGTCAGGTAAACGATTTGCATAAGTACTTGCTTTTAAAGTTTTTTCATCGCGGACCATTCCAAGAAAACCAACTTCAGCTGTAGGAATTAATCGCACCATTCCTTCGAGCATTCCCAAACCTGCTCGCAGAATTGGAACTACTACAGGGCGTGGATCTGCCAATTTCAAACCTTGTGTTGTCGTTACGGGCGTCTTTATAGAAACGTTTTTAGTTCTCACATCACGAGTGGCTTCATAGGCAAGGAGAGTTACGAGCTCTTCGACAAGACGGCGGAAAGTTGGAGAGTCAGTCCTTTCATCTCTTAGCAGCGTCAATTTATGCGAAATCAGAGGATGGTCTGCAATATGAACTTTCATATTCCTACCTTACAGGTCTTTCTTTCTTTTGAAATGAGTGTCACTATGCAACCTATAGGCCAGAGGAACTCAGGGGGCTGTCGTGAACGACGAAGTTGATATTGCGGTTGCGGCTTGGCATGAAAATGGCCGTTGGACGTTGGCTCAATTACCGAGCGCACATGACTTAGCCCACATTATTGATCGTTTAAAAAGTCAGCAAACAAATGGTGGTGCAATCGCACTTATCGCAATTGATGAAGAATTTTTTATGTTGATACGTGTATTAGGCGCTCATATCAGCATGATGCTGAGCGATGCTACATGCGCACTTGATTACGAAGTTGCTGCAGAGTTTGTTGAATTAGCAGATCTGCCTTTTCCTGAAGAAGACGATGAGCCAATACCCACAGGTCAAATTGATATGTTGGCCGATCTTGGAATGAATCACATGGAAATTTCGGCGCTGTGTGATGATGCCGAGCTTTTCCCAGATCAACAATTGGATGCAATTGCAACAAGGCTCGGCTTTGGTGAACAGTTCCGGGATTTAATTGACCTGTAAGATTGCGAAATGAATTCAACTGAAGCAATGAAAATTGCGATTGAATTAGCGCGCAACTCTAATCCACTGGATGTTCCTGTAGGCGCGGTTATTTTGAATTCACAAGGTGAAATAGTTGCAACAGGCACTAATGAACGTGAGCTTCACAAAGATCCAAGTGCTCACGCAGAAATAGTTGCAATCCGTAGTGCTGCTGAAAAAATTGCAAACTGGCGCTTAGATTCACATACTCTCGTAGTAACACTTGAGCCATGCGCTATGTGCGCAGGCGCAATTGCTCAAGCCAGAATCCCATACCTTGTATTTGGTGCCTGGGATAAAAAAGCAGGCGCCGTTGGTTCAGTGTGGGATGTCTTGCGTGATCCAAGAGTTCTACACAAAATGGAAGTAACTTCTGGCGTTCTAGAAGTTGAATGTGCTCAATTACTTACCTCTTTTTTTAGTAAAGAGCGCGAAGCAAAATAGTTGCTGTATCCTCACTTTTGGTGGCGTGTCCGAGTGGCCGAAGGAGCGCGCCTCGAAAGCGCGTGTTGGGGAAACTCAACCGTGGGTTCAAATCCCACCGCCACCGCTCTACAGGCTAAATAACAATTTCGTAAGATGGATTAAGAATTGTGAGCGAACCATGTGTCTCGCCAACCATTCCTTCTGCGCGAAGTTGAGAGCCAACATCTAGCCCAGCAATCTCTCGGCGTCCCAAAAATTGCAGCGTCACTCCGCCAGTTTCGTCCCAGATTTCAACTTCAACTGTTGGCGCTGATCCTTGAGCTGCTGCCCGGATTGATGTGACGCGACCTTGAACATGGGCGCGATTCCGCCAAGAAATAGAACCAATAGGAATCATATTTTCTGCATAGTGACTTACTGGATCTGAACTCATTTGGCTTACTGTTTTTATTGGCTTTGAAGGTGGAGATATGGCAACCTCTTGAGGTTCATAGCCTGGAGCTAAGGCCGATTTTCCTGAGATAATTTTTGCAACATCGAATGGAACAATGGTTGCAACCACACGTGGTAATTGTGAAATTGGGCGCGCAATATCTTCAGCGGTTTGGTCATGCAACAATTTTCCAAGAATTGGTGCATATGACCTTCTAGGTAATAAAAGCGTAAGTTCTACATCGGGAGCGATTGTTGTTCGAATTGCATAATCAACCGCAGCATTGGCTAAGCGGCGATCCGGACAATCAATAAGTTCTAGCATTACATCATCTAAAGCATGTGTGTTCGCCCACTGAGTCTTAATATTCTCAGCGCGCTTATCATCTATAACAAAGTGCACGGCGGTGAGGGAATGTGGTTTCAAACTCCGCGCATAACGCACCGCTCCAATTGTGGCAACGTCAACGCTGTCAACCAGAATTGTTACATCATGACGCCCAATAGATGTTGCTCGCGAAACTGCTGGCTTGAGATTGAGCACTGCTTGTTCATTGCGGTATTGACGATTTAATCTAATCAGAGAAACGATTGCTATTGGCGCAATGACCAAAACTATCCATGCACCTTCACTAAATTTAACAACTGCAAAAACAATCACAACAATTACAGAAACAGATCCAGAAAGAGCGTTAATAACAAATCGAATTTTCCAAGCACCTGTTCGGTGGACATATGCGTGTTTTGCCATTCCGAAGCCAGCCAGAGTGAAACCAGTGAATACACCTAATGCGTAAAAAGCAACAAGATGATCAACTGAAGCTCGCGTGAAAAGAACCAATAACATTGCAGAGCCTGCAAGGAAAATAATTCCGTTTGAGAACGCTAAACGATGTCCTCGCTTACTCAGTTGGTGCGGTAGGTAACCATCGTTAGCCACAAAGTTACAAAGGATTGGGAAAGCGCTATATGTTGTATTAGCACCTGCAAAAAGAATTAACATGGTGGCAGCTTGGACAAAAATAAAGAATGCTTTGCCAGTGGGGCCATCTCCGAGCGCAACTTTTGCAATCTGCGATATCACCGTTGGTGTGCCTGATTCATATGGCATTGCGTGAATTCGTTGAGCGAACCAAGAAACGCCCAATACAAGAGTTCCTAAAATCGAGCTCATTACAACAAGAGTTCGCTTGGCATTTGCAGCTTCTGGTGTTTTAAAGAGCGCAACACCGTCAGATATTGCTTCAAGTCCTGTTAGTGAGGATCCACCATTGGCAAATGCACGGAGCAGGATAAAGATTGCGCTAAAGGTAAGTAAGCCTTGTGCCTCACCCATTGCAATAGCTCCGGGAAGATCTGTGTCTAGTTGGGGCAGATTGTTAGTAAAAACTCGATAAAGTCCAGTTACAAAGACAACTGCCATGGACCCAACGAAAAGATATGTAGGTAATGCAAAAGATTTTCCAGCCTCTTTAACTCCGCGCAAGTTTCCATATGTGAGTAAAAGAATGACACCAAGTGTCATGTAAATCTTGCCTGGGTGCAAAGATGGAAAAGTTGAAATAATTGCCGCAACACCAGCTGCTGATTGAATTGCAACAGTAACAATGTAATCGAGCATTAACGCAACTGCAGCTACAACAGAAGTAGTGGGGCCAAAGTTATCTCGAGCAACAATGTAGGCGCCACCAGTTTTGGTGTATACAGAAATTACGTTTCGATAATTCAATGTAACGATGATGAGAATTCCAATAATGACCGCAGTCATTGGCATCATGAGCGCAAAAGAGGCCAATCCAAAAGCCGGTAGCAGTGCAATGAGTATTTGCTCACTACCGTAAGCTGACGAAGAAATGCAGTCACTGGAAAGTATTCCGAGCGCATATCGCTTACTTAATCGTTGGTGACCTAAAGAATGTCGGTTGAGTGGGTTGCCTAAAAGTCTGCGTTTAACTCTGTAAGAGAATGGATCTTTCAAATGTGCGTGATCTTGAAGCACCCCTGGCGTTGGAGCGCCATCAGTCCAAGACTTAGGCACGGATTCTCCCCTGTTGCGCGCGATAAACGCTTTTCACTCTCACCATCTTAGAGCGTATGCTCACCTTATGCGCTCAAAGCTATATATAAATGGTGCGTGGGTTGATGGAACCTCTACGGCGCCCGTATATGACCCAAGTGATGGATCTGTTATTGCCGAAGCAGCACTAGCTGGCGAAGCCGAATGTGAAGCAGCAATAACCGCCGCGCACAACGCGCTTCCTGAATGGTCAAAAACCTCTCCACGTTTTAGAAGTGAAATTTTACGTAAAGCCTACGAAATGATCATTGCTGAAAGCGATGCAATTGCCACTCTGGTTTCTCGTGAGAATGGAAAAGTATTTGCTGATGCAAAAGGAGAAGTTACTTACGCTGCAGAATTTTTCCGTTGGTTTGCAGAAGAAGCAGTGCGCGTACCAGGCGATTTCCGTAAATCTCCAAGTGGGGATAAGCGTATTTTGGTTACACATCAACCAATTGGTGTTTCACTTCTTATAACTCCCTGGAACTTTCCAGCGGCAATGGCTACACGAAAAATTGGTCCTGCGCTCGCTGCTGGTTGCACAGTAATTTTGAAACCTGCAGGTGAAACACCACTAACCGCAATGGCAATTGTTGATGTTCTTGAGCGCGCTGGTGTGCCTAAAGGTGTTGTCAATTTAATATTACCTTCGCCAGTCGGCCCAATGATAAGCAAGATGCTTCATGACCCACGTGTTAAGAATTTATCTTTCACAGGATCTACTGAAGTGGGTCGTATTCTTTTGCGCGAAGCCTCCGATTGCGTTATTCGATGCTCCATGGAGCTCGGCGGAAATGCACCATTTATTGTTTTTGAGGACTCTGAAGTGACGCTTGCGGTTCAGGCAGTAATGGCAGCCAAGATGCGCAATGGTGGGGCTGCATGCACCGCAGCAAATCGTATTTATGTTCAACGCCCAATTGCTGAAAAATTCATTGCAGAATTTACAAAAGCAATGTCGGCACTTGTTATAGGCCCTGGCATGTCAACTGGCGTAAACCTTGGGGCAAGTGTTTCTCTTAAGGAGCGCAACAAGATCGCAGAATTAGTTGATACCGCAGTTAAAGGTGGCGCAAAAGTATCTATCGGTGGCAAAACCCCTGAGGGTCCTGGTGCTTTCTATCCAGCAACAGTGCTTACTTGCGAGAAGAATAATGAAATTTTGAAGCACGAAATCTTTGGCCCAGTTGCCCCTGTTGTAGTTTTTGATACAGATGATGAAGCAATTGCTTTAGCTAATGACACGGAATACGGATTAATTAGTTATGTTTTTTCCGGTGATCTTCAACGAGCAATTCGCACAGCAGAAGCGCTGGAAGCTGGAATGGTTGCGATTAACCGCGGAGTTATTTCAGACCCCGCTGCTCCATTTGGTGGAGTGAAACAAAGTGGTCTTGGTCGCGAAGGCGGATTTGATGGAATTCATGAATTCTTAGAAACCAAATATATTGGAGTAGAGATTTAGTTATTTTGTTGCTGGCCCAAAAATTTGAGAGGGCCAAGTGTCCAAACATTAAAAGAATAATTTTCTCGGAAAGAACGTGTCGTGCATATTGACGAAGCATCATCTTTCACTGCTTCGCTTAACGATAATTCAGAGAGATCTTAGCTTTGTCAGTAATTGTCGGTCGTCAGTTCTAATTTTATTTATAAGGCCGAGTAAACGATTTTTCCCATCTGAATAGTAAGCAAGTTTGTAATAAGGATAAGTATTGATACTAAACCCACCCTCAGATTGGGGGTTTGCGCCAGGCAACGGAAAGTTATGGATTACATCTACATCGCCTTGTGCGAAGAATTTCCTAAGTCTCCTAACTTTATAAAACCTAAGCCGGGAGAGCTTGATTGCACGTATTACCGGAGTGAATTCATCAGAATCTAATTTTCGTGCAATGTAATGAGCACACCCGTCTTTGATAGAGAATATAATTTCACCGTTTGCAATAGTTTTATTCAATATACCTACTGATAAAAGTAAATTTGCTTGGGACTGATATAAGTCATCATTAATTACAAGAAGGTACTTATAAAGCGCACGTCGATTTTCTTGGCCTAACCATTGGCCAAGGGTCAAGCATTCTTCGAAATAACTCACACCTCTATTTTGCCACAATCTGGCAGGAAACCACCATGAATTTTCTTGAAGTACCTTCGACTGGGTACTTCTGACCATTTTGTAAATAGACGTAACCCTTGGCTTCGCCACTGTATGGAACATCGACACCCTTTAGGCAAGTAGCAAACAAGTTCTCGAAAATGACAATATGTGAGGAGTCGACTGTTGAAAATCTCCGGGTACGTTCAAATTTATAGGCCATAGCCTGTCGGCTATTTTCAATTTTCTGGATACTTGCGACGAGCTCTGTATATTTTTGAGGCACATTGCATGTTGCTGTTATGTTGAGTTTTATAGCATCTATCTTTTTATATTCGTTTAGATATGAAGAGTAGTGAGGCCTTTCAATATTTAAACTGCATTTGGGTTCTGGACTATTTCCTGATCCAAGAAATAGGTATTGCGCGGCTAGGAGTCCGGCGACTAGCAGGCTTGGAATTTTTGGCAGAATTAAGTTTGGTCTTGGAATAGTGATTGGCATGTCTTAAAGTACTTTTTGCCGGCACGCCATGAATTGAGTATCCACAGAGTAAGTAAATCTGGCGGAGGATGAGGGATTTATCCTCTTCAACCTGGGTAATTCCCCGCTTTTTAGGTAAGTGGGTCATAAAAGGCAACATAACATTTCTTTTAAGCTATTGAATCTGGCAAAGAGGCGAAATGAGTCCTAAAATTCGACTATGAGAGTGAAACCACAAAAAGGATTGGCTGTAGTTATAAGCCTTTCAATTGGTTTTTCAATGTTAAGCATGGAGGCTGGTATTTCGGCCGCTAAAACAGGAGCAACATGCTCCAAGGCTGGGCAAACAACTCTCCTTTCGGGAAAAAAATTTACTTGCATCAAAGTTGGTAAGAAATTGCAATGGGATAAAGGCGTCATAGTGCAGGTAACGAAACCAACTAGCTCACCTACTACTCAACTAAGTGGCCACGATTTAGTTATTTCTCAAATAGAATCCAATTGGAAACTGTGGAGAAGTAAAAGCACCACCACCTTTACTCCCATAAAGCTGATTGTTCAGCCTGGCTATGACTCAGCATGGGGCGGGGCAAGTAAGGCATCAGATCTACTTATTTCAACCTTTACTGGCAATGGATACTCTCTTCTTCAAGAACCCTTTGCTATTTTTGGTGACACCGAAGAGTGGTTAGCAACAACCGGAAGACCAATAGCATGTGGGAGATCGGTTCCAGAGCAACCTCTCGGTATTTATTGCGGTCACGTAAACCTGGGATACGGATACTTTGTTTTAAATGCAACACAAGATGAAAAATTCATTGGGAAAACTTTGACCCCTTCCCAGATAAATACATTGAACTACATGGTGGTTCATGATGTAGCTACGATGTATGAACTACAAGCCCAATATGCATCAATCCCGTATGACGGCACCAAGAATCAAATTCCTGCTTGGATTAGGGAGGGATTTGTACAGTTATTTGCAGCTCTCGCCGTATCAGATTCAAATGCACAAAAAAAGTCTTATTATGATTTTGCAATATCTTCAAACATGCTTGAAAGTTTCCCTAAAGCCCTATGTACAAAAACGCTTCAAGATTTTGAATCAAAAGATAGAAAATGGGGTGGAAGCTGCATGTCGAGCCAAAACTTCTACGGCGTTGAACTTCTTGCCGCAAGACATGGTGGATTAGATGCCCTATTCAAGTTTGTATCCCTATATGGAGTATCGAATGACTGGACTTCAGCATTTAAGTCCGCTTTCGGAATTAGCCGAGAAGACTTCTATACAGAGTGGTATGACTACTTAAAGATCCCTCAAGGAAATAGACCCGCTTTAACGCCGCCGGCACCTCCAGCGCACAACTAATTCATGAGCGGAGGATGAGGGATTTATCCTCTTCAACCTGGGTAATTCCCCGTTTTTTAGGTAAACGGGTCATAAAAAGAAAGTTAGCACAAAATTTATTAGCTCTT
>Ga0209297_1000477_pt1 | contig 25603 bp, 55 predicted proteins | sample S_130805_MF_Meta_FD_187322 | JGI IMG/M metagenome (GOLD analysis project Ga0209297, IMG submission 187322) | Freshwater microbial communities from Lake Simoncouche, Canada to study carbon cycling - S_130805_MF_MetaG (SPAdes) (version 2) | ecosystem: Environmental > Aquatic > Freshwater > Lake ...
TAAATTTTCTACTAGCACCCCATAGCTTGAAGTTACTGCTGTTAGTGTATTATTCTGAATTGTAAAGTGTAAGTACTGCTGAGTAGTAAAGTCTTTAGATACTATATCAAAGGCTGCTAACTGTCCGAAATCTGCATTAGCATTAGAACTCATAGAAAGAGCTTTTATACTTCCTGATACACCTCCTATTACAGGCATAGTCCTATAGATGGATACCATCCCTGTAGTACTTACAGCATTAGTGGCTATTTGAGTGGCAACAATTAATTGTGCATTGGTAGGGTTAGGGAATGTACTCATCCTTATCCTGGTCCTAGGAGAAGCTGCACCTAATGTAACTACCCTAGCAATAAATGAACAGCGTAGCATTGAATAAACTATTGAGGTAGGTATGGCTACTGATATTACATTGATTTCATTAGTTGTATTTGTTACTGTTGTTACTCCTGTAATAGATTGTAGTACAGTCTTATTCTGCTTATCATTTAAAGCAGTCTGTAAATCAGTTTGGGTAGATAGCGTTCCTGTGATAGCTCCCCATACAGCACTAGCAGTAATAGCAATATCACCACTACCTAGCAAACTATTACTGTTAATAGTCTTTATGTTAGTGCCAGATACTAGAATAGGTTGATAAGTTAAAGCTGCTGTAGATGCAGTAAGATAAGGAGTTAATGCAGAACTATTAATATAACCCGCAGGATTAGCTGCATCATAAGGAGTAAATCCTAAAGCACTGGTAACCATTGATCCTGTTATACCTGAGATAAATGCATTAGGATTTGTAAGAGGATAATAAGTTAACGCTGCAGTTGCTACTGTTAAATAACCTGACAAAGCTGCATTTGTAATATAACCAGCGGGATTTAAACTTAATGGATAATAACTTAGATCATAAGTTGGTAAACCATTAGTCCATATTACAGAAGGATTAGGATAAGTACCAGATAAGTCTCCACCTGCTGGTCCAGTAGGAGATCCTCCACCACCTCCTGAAGTTTTAGGTTTCCCATCAGGTCCATATACTTCTATAAAGGACCCGTATACTGTGCCATCTTTTTCAGTTACTTGCATAATCTATACTATATATATAATAAGATGTACCTGGAATATTTGAATAAGCAGTTAATGTATCTCCTGCATTTAAAACATAAGCTAAAGTATCATTAACTGTATCACCTGCTGCTAAAGTTATTTCATATAGAACTATTGTAGAAGAAGTTAATGCACTATACTTTTCTAAAGTTAATACATATGCTAATGCATTATTAAAACTTAATGTAATAACTTTTGTTAAAGGAACTGCAGCTGAACCCGTAGCTAATACAGTACCTATTATGCTTAAGTCTCCTTGTAATGAAAATTCTGTCATATTATAATATACAAAAATTTTATCATAAAAAAAAGCCCTGCTATTAACTAGGGCTTCTTATTAACTTAAAAGGAAACTAACCAAAGAAACTTCTAAGTCAAATCCATAGTCCTATAAAAAAGGACATTATAATTATTATAAATATACAATAGTTTGCAATTGTATTTCCTAAATCATCAAATTCAAAATTTTTACTCATCTTATTAAAGATTGGTTTTGACATAGCATTAGCTATTAACCATAGTAATAATATAACTGCACAAAATGCTATAATAGTAATTGTTTTCATAGTGTATCTATTCTTCTTTGTAAATATACTAAAGCTTTTTCTAAGTCTTCTTTTTTATTAAAACTTTTTTTACCAGCTCGTGCTAAGTATTTTAAAACATTACCTAAATAAAAATCTTTATCTAACTTCCATGCTTCTAATACTGTAAAGACTTCATAAGTTGTATCTTTCCCACCATAGTATTCCGGACGAGAATTAAATGGAGGAATATTTTTTCTAAAGTCATGCACCTCTTCTGAAAGAGTATTATACTTTAAATCCTTTACATTAAGAGGATTATAAGTTTTTATTCTTTCTTTAATATCTTCTGGAGATAGTTCTTTAGAATTAATTGTACTAGATGAAAAGTAATCATCATGTGAGATATTTACCATATGATTGCTATATCCATTTCATTCAACATTAACTTGACACTTCCATCAATGTCAACTTTTTCTGCATGTTCTAATTGACCAACTGCAATATATACTACATCTCCTGCTACAACATCTTCTACTTTATCTCCTACAGCATAAATAGTAAGTCTATTCCATTGTTTCATTGCTTCATACATCATTGAATCATTATCTTTTTCAGATAACTTAATTGTTGATTCTTTCTTTACAGGTACTTCAATTAAGATTCTTCTTCCTCTTAATGTTTTAAATTGGCTCATACTTTTATTTTAGGGTTATTACTTTGTTTATAGACATTTGAGCATTAACTATTTGTCCTAGAGCATGCTCAAATAAAATACTTCTAATAGGATTTCCTCCAGCTAATATGTATTCTTCTCTTAATAAATTAGTTACTTCTGCCATAAGTTTCTTAACTTTATAGTCTGATGTATCTTCTGATAAATCAAAATCTATTTCCATTAGAGTTTCTCCAAAAGATACTATTTTAGTTTCTTTAAATGCTACTTGTTCTTCCATGATTATACATTTGGTTTATGCAAATATATAATTATTTTCCTTGACCTCTATATATTTTTTTATATTTTTTTGAAGACTTTAATTGAGAGCTTCCAGACTTAGCATGTATCCCTGGTCTAGATATTTTTTTTGTTACCTTAGTAGTTAAACTACTATCTTTAATTTTTGCCATGATTATAATGTATTAACAGTTCCATTTTCTTAATGCAAGAGTCTTTCTTGAAGGTTCTCCGTTTGGTTTTTTAGCAGGGCCTGGCATACCAGACATTCTAGCGCAAAAACTCTTTCTTCTCTTAGCATCTTTACTTCCTGCTTTTAATTTAGAAGGTTTAGTAGTTACTGCTGTCTGAAGTTTACTACCAGGATTAGCTGCTCTATAAGATGCTACACCTTTAGCGTTTAATCCACCTTTAGGATCTTTACCTTCTTTTCTGGTCCAAGCTGCTGTCTTTGCCATAACTTTTTATTTTATAAACCTGCTAAAAATTGTGTAGTTAAATCTACCCATCCTCCAACACTATTATATTTTTTGAATGATATAACATTAATATAAGCATTATATCCATCATCTGTATTAATAAATGTTCCTGAACAATAAAATACATCAATTCCTATTCCAACATTAGCACCAATTATTCCTGATGCACCTGTTAAAAAAGTATCTGAAGCTAATCTTATTTTTTCAGTAGCATAAACCATTTGAGCACCATAAGTTGGTATAGCTGCAAGAGCTGCCTTAAATGGAAACAGTATAGCACATAGTGTATAATTTTGATAATCATTTGGAAAACTAGCAATAACTGGAGCAATAGCATTTGCTGCTACCCATGTAATTGCTGTAGCAACTGCACCACAAGTATTATCTGTTAAAGATTGAGCTTGAGTCTTACCTCTTCTCCAAACTCTACCTACATTTCCTACTTGAGAGATTCCGATGTGGGGCATATTAATAAAAAATAAAGCACCATTTGTTGTATTTGTAATATGTGATCCCCAAGCTTGAATACCTAATATTCCTGTGTGAGGATATCCAGATAAACCTCCTGACATAAAAGGACCTAAAAAATCATTTTGTGATGCCGGAGTTTGACCAATATTTCTTATATCAGAGTAAACAGGACCATCAATATCATCTGAACAAATTGATTCAGATAATACTACATTGTCAGGAGTATAACCTTTAGCTTGTATAAAAGCTTTTGCATAGTCTCCAAACCTTTGTGAATTTACACAAGAAGGATATGTTATTTTAACAGTATTATCATATGATACTGGATTAACAACATTTCTTTCTATACCCTGAACAACAGGAAACCAATCTCCTGATACAGGTTTAATATTAGAAAGAACTAAAGCACCAGGTACAACAGTATTTGTTTTTGTATTTTTTAAAGCATAAGGTCTTAGAGCAGCCATAATATTATTTTTTAATAGTTATACATTTTTAACTCTTCTTCCCATACCTACTTTAGACTTTTCAGCTTTCTTAGCAGCTAGTTTAGAAGGAGTTAATTCACTTTTTGTTTTAGGTGTATCCTTAGATACTTTCTTGGTAGGCCGGCAGTATTCATTTTTACCACCAGCACCACAAGCTTTTCCTGATTTAGTATCTTGCCATTTTTCTGATTCCCATCTTTTAAGATCTGATCCAGCTTTAGTTTTTCTAACAACACCAGAATCTTTCCTACATTTTGCAATAGCTTGAGAAGCCCTTGCTGAAGGGAACACAGCATACTGTGATTTTACTTTAGAATAACATGCATCTTTAGGCATTACTTTTTCTTTTTAATTTTTGAATGAGGATTATCTTTATGCCATTTTCTACTAGCAGCTTCACCTTGTTTAACTGTTTTAGCTCCTGCTTTCTTAGTTAGATTAATAGTATCCCACTTTCCATTTTCTGTAGTAGGATGGTTTACCATTATATCACCAGGTTTACCTTTACCAATTTTATTAGTTTTTTTATAAATTACATGTTCTTCTCCTCCTGTAATAATTTTAGTTTTACCACTTTTTATAGCTCCACCTTTTTTATAAGTTTTGTAAGTTATATCTGATTTAATTTTTTTACCATCATTTATTAACTTTTTAGTTAATTTTTCTGATTTCCAATTTCCATCTCCATTTCTTCTTACAACTTGTTTATCTATAAATTTAATTCTAGGTTCATCTTTAGTTCTATATGTAATATCTTTTTCTTTACTTACACCTTTTTTTGTAAGTCTATTGTAAGAAGAAATTTGTATGTTTTTACCATTAGCTGTTTTTACAACTTCTCTACTTCTTTTAAGAATTTTAGGTATGTTCATATTATTTTATTTTCTAGAGAAGAACCCTTTCTTAGGTGCTTCTATTTTAGTACTCTTTAATTTTTCAATAATCTTGTTTGCCTCATCTTCAGCAAATGTTATAACCTCTTCTTCTTTGTCTTTTATATTCCAGTTGTTTAGTAAGATACTCATGTGCATTGTTTCATGCATAACAGCTGTGGCTTTTTCTGTAACATTATACTTTTTAAAAGTACCCATGTTTAAAAACAAGAATGGTTTGTATGGATCTTTAGCAGTTAACTTTTTATCTGCCGGATCATAATTAGTTAATCCATAAAAGTAAACACCATTACCTTGATCACCTTTTTTAGGAGTTGTCATGTCTACTTCTTCAGCCTGGGCATCTGCTCTATTTAACCCGTGCATCTCCTCTACTTTATAGTAGTCAAAGACTTCAGTAGCATCATTACCTATAAGTAAGATATACTTACCCATATCAATTTTCTTCATATTATAATATACTAAAAATTATTTACTTATACAAATCTAAGGATATAACCTGATGATGGAGGTCCTTGAGTAAGGCTATAACCTTAAGTTATTCATTATCATAAAACATTCTTTCTGAGTCTTCTGTCTGCCACTTTTCATATCCTTCACAGTTATACCATTCATTACATACTAAGTAATCTGGTTTTTCTGGGAAAGCTTTAGTTACAAAACTAGGCTCAGACCATTTAATTCTGTTGTTAGGTTGTAAAGCTATTTGACCATTCTCAAGTAAAATGATATGATGAGACTTATGTTCTTTAGGATCTTCAGCTAAAGTAAGATCTGTGTTCATGTCATTTGCTCCCCAGTTGATAGTTCCATGGTAATTACCTTTGTAAAACTTATGGTCTTTCATATATACTTCTACAGGAGTATCATAGAGGTAAGACAAACTCATAACAGTAAAGTTATAAGAGAAACAATTCCATAACTGTAAAAAATGAAATGGTAAATCTGGATCTGGTGTCTCTGGTTCAGTAAGTAAAGCATGACTTGGTAACTTATCTCTAAGTGCACCATTCTCTAGTAACACTTGGAACAATGCTGCTTGCCCCGGCATACATCTTATGGATATAATTATACCCGGGGTAAATTCTCCTTGACCTTTAGTATGTTGATAAAGGTATTCATTTCTTACAAATACTTTAAGAGGAAAGAAGTTATGTTCTATGTGTGCCATAATAAATAAGTTTGTCACAAATGTATAAATATTTGTGACACTATAAAGCATAATATAGTTTACAAATTTATACTATTTTGTAACTTATATATTACATTATAGTGGAAAATTCCCATCACTAAAACGGTTATATTCCGGTTATGGTGGAAAATTCTTACACAAAGCTACGGTAATTGCTTGCCTTTACAGTAAAATTATGTTACAAGTACCTTAAAATAGCCAATCCCCGGGGGTATATTTAACCAAAGCTGTACCCCCCCCTAATGTCAAGTTTCTTGCACCAAAAACTGGACAAAGTTATATGGTTTTTTAGTATGTGAGATATAGAGGTTGGGTCCTATAATACAACTCCCCCCCAAATTCTGTGGAGGTGGTACCCCCTACCAATCTGTAGAGTGTGTCATAAATCCTAGGAAATATTTTAGAAAAAAATCCTGCTGGGAAAGAAACCTAGCTGCTACAACAAGGGAGGAGAGACAAGAGGTGACATGCTATGTCTACTACATGTACTATGCTAGTGGTGTGCTAGCAAGGGGAGGCAGGCACGGTGCTATATAGTAGTGGTGTGTACTATGTATACTATAGTATAGCCTTCGGCAAGATATGGTTCAGCTTATAACTACTATGGAACCAACTAAACTATACACAATGGTACTATATGTGATTATTGACGGAGTATTAACCATTAAGGAATACATAGTTAATCCTAATGCTTAAGGTTTAAGGGAGCTGTAATGGCTCTCTTAATTCTGTGTTAAGCCTTCGGCAGATGGTACTACAGCTTATAACTGCTAATGATATGTATTATTTATAAACCATCTAAACTTAAAAAAGATGAGCAATGTTAAAGGATTCTTAATCAGTGTAAGTGACACTGTAAAAACAAACACTAATGGAACTGAATTCAGATCTTGCATAGTTGCTATTGAAGGCAATAACTATTTTGCAAAAATCTGGGAGAAATCAGTTTCCAAAGCTGTTGTTGGCAATGAGTATACTGTGGAAATGTTAGTTGACGGTGATAACTTATGGCTCACGTTGTTAACTGGTGTTACTGCCACAATTGCAACACCTGACATGCTTGCACACCTGCTTAAATAATAGGCAGAGAAGATGACACCCTTAATTGGGTGTTATCTTTATAGGTAAGCCTTCGGCAGGAAATGCTGCAACTTATAACTACTGATAGTATTAATCTAAACTTAAACTGTATGAAAAGAATAATGTTAGTAATCACAACTGTGCTTGTATTAGCAAGTTGTGAAAGTTCACATGTTGCCTGTGATGCTTATGGAGTAAACTCTATATATAATCCAGAGAATGCGGAGTTTGTTGTTGAAACTGCATTTAATGCAAAATGTACTGTTAAACAAGTGACTCAAGAAATGTTTGATGAGAGATACTCATCAGGCTATTAATCCCTAAATTTAAAACTATGTTAATAGCATTAGGAAATGTAATCTTTGTTACCATAATACTGGTTATTGCCCGTTGTGGATACAAGCTTGAAAAAGCACTAGATGAAGAAGAAGGAGCTTAGGCTCCTTCTTTTTTAGTTTACTGCTTGGCAGCTGCATAGCAGGTACTGTGTAGCAAAACTAATTTATTCTAGATTGGGCCTCCGGCAGGTGCCTTTACAGCTTTCTACTGCTGTGGATATAGCTTGTAAGAAAGTCTTACAACATAAACCAACCCCTATTTGCAAAATGGAGAAAATGTTAAGAGGTACTCTTATCAGTTTTTCTAATGAAGCAAAAGCCAATGTGAATGGTACTCAGTACCGTTCTTGCATTGTCAATATTGGAGGTGAAAATTACTTTGCAAAGCTTTGGGAGAAATCCGTGAGTAAGGCAGTAATTGGAACTGAATACAATATTGAGGCTGTAGTAGATGGTGAGAACTTGTGGTTAACGTGCCTTACGGGCGTTAGTGCAACTATTGCTACTCCTGCTACATTCGCTGCTTTGTTAGCAGAATTGTAGGACGTATCCTAGACTGACTAGGACTCGGAGTACACCACAACTTGGCAACAGAATGTGGAAATAAGATTAATGAACTACATAGAAATATGTGGTTCATTACTTTTTTAAACAGCCTTTGGCAGAAAGAGTGTACAAAATAAAAGATAATATTTGCCTTGGCAGTTACTAAGGGGTACTGTGTAGCAAATAGTCTATATATATACTTAACCGGCCTCCGGCAGGTGGGGCGTACAGCTTTCAACTTCTTTGAGTGTGGATATGCTACGGTCATCTAGACCTATTAACCACCTATGTAACTATTAAAACTAGATTATTACAACAAAGTCTCCAGCCTGTGCAACTATGTGACTTTGGTACTGATAATCAGGTAGTTATAAAATGAGATATGTGAGAAAAAGAGGAAGAATGAGATTAACTATTAACCTATCCACTAATTTATAGGCAGAAATAGCTAGCATAATTGGTCTTAAAGCCTCATATTGTATAGTATATAGCTAAAAACAGCTTTAGTACATACAATAAGAAGAGTATTATCTCTATCTCTCTCTATAGTAAGAGTAACATAATACTTACTTCCGGAATTAAATAAATTTAACCTAAACTATATATTATGAAAAGAAAGAATTTAATATTTCCACAAGATTTTGAGCGTATTACACACCAAGTGGTTCCAGGTGCAACACAATGGTATTGGACAAATGGTGATATAAAAATCAGCATAGTAGGTGGTGGCCAAGGCCTTATGGGTGATGGAGTTGTATCATTTGAAATGTGGGATTTCAGAGAAGCTGATGTCCGAGGTTATTTAAATCTAAAAGAAATAAATAAACACCTTAAGAAGTTTCCAGTAGAAGAAACAGTAAATTAATTAGTTAATACAGCCAAATAACAGGGCTTGGTACTGTTATTATGATTACTATCTAAATTACAAGTTATGATTTCCAATTTAATCTCAGACATTATTAAATCTGTTAAACAAGTATCTAAAAAAGATGTAACAGAAGAATATGCAGACTTTCTCTATACACTAAGTATAGATGACCTACTATATCTTAAAGGTTCTTATGAATCTGATATAGTATAATATTTATTCCCGCAAGATTAATTTCTTGTGGGATTAGTAATGCACCACAACTCACTTCCCAAGGGTGAGCAGTTGTAACCATGTCTATAGTGAATTTAGTAACTATAGAATATGTAGGCAGATAGGCAGGTCTTGTTAAATACAGACAAGATTACAACTGAGTGCAGAGGGATATTAATTAACTTAAAACTAAACTTAAAATTATGAAATTAATACAGACATTCTTCTTAGGATTTGCTGGAGGTACACTACTATGTGTACTTGTGGCATCTATACTGGAATCTAGAAAAGAACCAGTTCCCAAACATGGAATTAAATGTGAATATTATTTAGAAGTTTCTGAAGACTCAATTTGGGTTGAATCTCAGAAAGGACTAATATATTCAGGAATATACACAGATTTAGATAGTTTAATATCTGAAGATAATAGATAAATTCAGCTATAGCTGATTATTAACAAGAATAGAATAAAACCTTTACAGTAGGATGGTGAAACTGTTTTTTAATATTATGATTTAAATATATGATTATGAGTGAAGTAAAAGAAATGCCAAAAATGGGTCAAGTATGGCCAACAACAAAAGAATCAATTTATTATACTGTAATAACAGAAATTATTGGAACTGTTAATACAGGTTGTTTAGAAGAAATTAGAGTTTTTCTAGATGAAAAACTAGAAATTTGTAAAGATGCAGCTATACACAATACAATTAGTATAGAAAATGCTAGAGAGCGTTATGAAATTTATAACCAATTAAAAAAACTATTATAATTATGAATATTATGATTACAAAAGTTAATAAAGTTTCTTTAGCTTTATTATTAGCAATTGGATTGCAATGCTTTATAGTAGGAGCATTTACTATGAGATTTATGGATATTTCTCAATTTTCAATATTTAATTGGATATTAGAAATAATTTACTTAACTTTTAGTATATCTTTTGCATTAAGAACTGATTTATAACAATTTAAAACTTATGAAAATATGAAAACAAGACAAGTAAAATTAACAGTAGGAATATACTTTCTACTAATTGGAACATTAGCACTTATATTAGGTAGTTGTGCATCAAGCGGTCATGCTTGTGATGCATATGGAAAAGTAGAAACATTAGAAAATAATGATACTGCAAGTAAGTAATTACTTAATAAAAACTTATACAAGGGGATTCATAGTCCCCTTTTTTTTATTTATTAAACTTATGTATTATGTTATATAAAAAATTAAACAAGTTATATGAACTTAAGACAAAACTATATGAATCTCTTGAACTAGCAGAAAATTCAGGAGCTGATCCTGAAATTATCAGTATGAGAATTAATGATTTAGAATGTGATATTGATAAAGTAAATAAAGAAATAGAGTTTGAAGAAAAAATGAGACATTTTGTTTATTTAATTTGGATTTTTGCATTAATAGGTACATTTACAGTAGTATTATCAATATTTAATAATTATATATGATAGACAATACTGTAATTAGTTCTGTTTTAGGATTTGATCTTAAGGCAGAAATATTGGATCAGGATAATAATCCTATTCTAACAGGTGCTAAAAGCACAATACCTGAAGATTTTGTAGAACAAATACAAAATAAAACTGTAGATAGAAAATGGTTTACTAATTATAATCAAGCCTTGTTAGATAAAATAGCTGATTATAGAAAATATAATGAATAAATTTAAGACAGTATATTCTGAGAATATGCTTTTCCAAAAATAATAGGGGAATATAATGTTCCCCTTTTATTGTTTTAGCTATATACTGCAATATTTTATTTTTTGCAAGCAATCATACATTAAATTATCACGTATTTTTACTACAGATATAAAAACATGCAATATCAGTTACCTAATGGAAAAGTAATTTATCTCTCTATAGAGCAATTTCTAGAGATGACTGACCAAGATATACAGTTTTTAATGAGCATAGATCATGGAGTACATATTGTTGATCCATTTACAGGTTCAGCAGTAGAAGATACTACATACAAAGAGTTTGATTTCTCATATTTACCTAATGATGAGAATGAAGAGAATAATGCATTTGATGATATTTCATTAGATGACATTATTAATTTAGAGGATCCCACAGATATATAATAATTCTTATTGCAATAAGACTATTATCACTTACTATTAGTTTGAGTAACTATAGTATAGTATTCTACTCACCAATCTATTTATTTATTATTTAACAACCAAGTTATGAACTCAAATGTAACAGTAGTAGCTGATGCTACAACAAATTTAGTAATTAATCAATCACCAAATAATCCAGAATATGGTTTTGTAAGATTACAACAAACAAGAACTCAAATTGATGAGAATGGATTTTTAAGAAGAAGGTCTTTTTCTTCTTTAATACATGGTCCTATAACTTTATTAAAAGCTTCAAGTTTTTATGCTGGTCAAATTTTACCAGGTAATATAATAATTAAAGAAGCAATGACTCCATTTAATAAAAAGACTCCTGAAAGAGATTTAAAAATAGCAGGTGAAACAGGAATTGTTTGCCGTGTCAATGGAGAACCTATTTATAGAAAAACTTATTATTCAGCAAGTGCTAGTTCTGTTGATGTTACAATAGAACATGATAATATTGATGAGTTAAGAAATGCTTATGAATTACAAGCTAACAAAGTTTCTGCAGTTAAACCTAATACAGACTTTGATATTAGTTAATATTAATTAAAGATTACACAGAAAGAATAAGGGCCAGAAATGGCCCTTTTTTATTATTTATTTATTTTAAATGTATATTATGGAAAAGCTAAAACAAAATGTAAAAGATTATCAGCTTAATGTAAGCAAAACTCATACACAATATGAGCAAGATGGATATAACCAGTATCAAAACTATCTTTATAAGAGAGCTTTGTATGGTTTAAATTCATTAACAGAAGAAGAATTATCTACAATGTGTAGTAAAAAGAAACAAAGAATAATAAATGTATATAAGAGAGCTCAAGTTGTCTTAAATACATTGAAGCAACAAGCAACTATAAATTATAGTAATTTTCTGTTTAAAACTTTGTTTCCAAATTCTCCAATAACTCAGTTCTTATTATCTGAAACTGAAATTGATGAAAAGTTTAGAAATACTTTAACTTTTAAAGATTTAAACATCTCTAAAGAGCAGATTATTAGTATCTTTATGGTAGAAGGTATACTTCCTAGAAACTTTTTAAGTTTAGAAGTACCACAAAATCAATTACCAAGACTAAAAAATGATAAAGCTTAAAGAATGTGATGGTTGTCAAAAGATGACTGTTATATGGAAGAACCATGAGGGAAATAAATATTGTAAATATTGTTGGAGTTGCCAAAATCCCAAGAATAAAGATAATATACAGAAACCAACTGATTATAAAATCCCTCAGGTTTCTTCTAAAAGAAAAAAGAAAGATGCAGAGTATCTTAAATTAAGAGAAAGGTTTCTTTCTGATCACTTTATGTGTGAAGTAAAAGTTAAAGATTGCATGTATAATGCAACTGATGTTCATCATAAATTTAGTGGTAGTAATAGAGATGCTTTTTATTTAATTCAATCTGAATGGCTTGCTGTTTGCCGCAACTGTCATAATTTTATTCATTTACATCCAAAAGAATCTAGAGAATTAGGATGGTTAAAATAAATGATGTATATTTGTTGCAAATAGTAATATATATGCATTATTTATACAAACATATAAGAACTGATACTAATGAAGTTTTTTATATAGGTGTTGGTACTAAAACTAGACAAAATAAATTTCTTACTCTTAAAAGTGAGTTCTCTAGAGCTTATGATTTTAAAAAAAGAAATAAAATTTGGAAAAGAATAGTTGCTAAAACTGATATAGAAGTTGAAATACTTTTTGAAAGTAATGATATTCTACTTATACAACAAAAAGAAAAAGAACTTATTTCTTTTTATGGTAGGTTATCAAATAAAGATGGTAAACTTGCTAATTTAGCAATAGGTGGAGACAGCCAGAGTTTTAATATGAATATTAGAATAAAACAACTAAATATAGATGGTTCATTTATTAAAATATGGAACCAACTAAAAGATATTGAAAAAGAATTAGGCTACTTAAAAACTAATATTGTTAAGTGTTGCCGTAAAAAATTGTTAACATCTTATGGTTATAAATGGGAATATGCAGATGATAGATCTTATGATAATGTTTATGCAACTGCTGCTCGTAAAAAAACTTTAAATAATAGAGTTGGTATATATGTAACAGATGGTACAACAACTGAAATTTATAGGACTGCAAGAGAAGTTGCAAAAAAATATAATTGTCATATAACAACTGTTCATAGATACCTTAATAAAAAATCAAAACATAAGTTCCTTGAATTCACTTATGCTCTATGGATTTAAATAGAATAAGTATTAACTTTTAAACAAAACTAATATGAAAAAATTTAGCAAAGAAGAATTAGAATACTTTACCTTGGGTAATCCTTTGTATCCTAATAAAGCTAAGAAAAACAAAGTTGAAAAAGAAAAAGATGAATATTTAAGATCTCTTGGTGCTACAGATGAAGACATTAATGACGGAGATGATTTATGTCCAGAAGAATTTTGGTTTCATGCCTGTGATGTGGTATCTCAGTTAGCTCAAGAACTTCTTGATGAAAGAGAAAGAAAGTATGACCACTGGTTTGCATTTGTTGAAGATATAAAACATTCATTAAATCAACTAGCAAAAGAAGTTAAAAAAACTAAATAAACATTTACACGAACATCCTGCAGAGGCTAGAATACTAGGACACTTAAAATAATATGATTTAAAAATATGATTATGAAAGATAATTTAAAAGATGCATTAGCATTATTGAAAAAAATGAAATTTAGTAAAGACTATAGAAAGTTTTTATTTTTAGAAAACATTAATAGGATTGTAGATCCTACACATGTACAAAAAATGGTATCTAGTATTAGATCTATGTCTGTTGTTAGACCTATAATTTGTGTACAAGTTGAATTTATTACTGGAAAAAAACAATTATTTATTGTAGATGGCCAACACTTATTTACTGCATTATCTGCAGAAGGTCTTGAGATTCCATATGTAATTATAGAAATAACTGATAAAATTGATTTGGTGCATAAAATGGCCATGTTAAATAATTCTTCTAAAAGTTGGACTTTATTTAATTATGTTAAAGCATTTAAAACACACATTCCTGATTATAATATATTAGCTGAATTACGTGACAAGTATAATATTGAACCATTAATGTTAGCTGCATTATGTACACGTGGTACATCAGCTGTTGTATCTGGAAGCCAATTATTAAAATCAGGTAATTTTAAAATTACAAATTCTGAAGCACAAGAAATGGCTAAAGCATTTAATGATTTCTTTTTAAAAATTGGTAGAGCTGACCGTTGGGTTAAACATCAATTTTTACAAGTATTTATGCGTGCTTGGGGTACTTATAATCATACAGATTCATTAGCAAATCTTGATAAACATATTAAGACTGTTAAAGCTATGAGTGATACAGAAGCTGCTGAAGCATTTATAAGTAAAAATATCTTTAAATTAACAAAATGAACAGAGAAGAAATACAAGCAGAAGCATTAAAAGCTACTGAAGGTAAACATAAATGTTCTATAGTATTAGGCACAGGTTACTTGTAAAATTCAAATAGTTTTTGTACCTTTATGGTATGAAAATGAGTAAAGGTTTTGGGTACAAAAAATGTGGTGTTTACTGCATTACTAATACAGTAAATAACAAAAGTTATATTGGAAGCAGTATCCATATTTATTTTAGACTAAGAAGACACAAGTCTGATTTGGCAAGAAATTGTCATGATAACAAGTATCTTCAAAATGCTTATAATAAATATGGTGCTGATTCTTTTATAGCATCAATTGTTGAAGAATGTTTTGAAAATGTAGTTTTACAAAGAGAACAACATTATATTGATAATTTAAATCCTGAATATAATTTAACAAGAGAAGTTATTAATAATAGACTTTCTGAAGAATCAAGATTAAAAATATCTATTACTATGAAAGCAAAAGCAAAAGCAGGTATTAGAGTCAATCCTCTTAATGAAGATAAACAAAAAGAAATTGACTTATATGACTGTAATTGTAAATTTATTAAAAGATTTAGTTCTTATAATAATGCTGGTAGATTTATAAAAGAAACCTATCCAATATTTACACCACATAGTGTGTCTATTATTGTTAAAGGTAAATATGGTAGATATAAAAATTATTTTTTAATTAAACCAGATTCAATTTGTAATTCTGATTTATCTAAAAGTGGTTATGCATTATTAATTACTAATACATTAACTTCAGAAATCTTTAAATTTAAAAGTGCCGCACAAGTTGCAAAATATTTAACATGTAGTCATTCTTCTGTTATACAAGCATTGCATAAACAAAGACCTCTGTTAAAAATATATAAAATAGAAAAATTATGAATAGAGAAGACATTCAAAAAGAAGCATTAGATGCTACTATAGGAAAACATAAATGTAGCATTGTGCTCGGAACTGGTGTAGGTAAGACCCTTGTTGGCCTAAAACATATGGAACAAAATACTACACCTCTTATGAGGACATTAGTAGTTGCACCTAAAAAATCTATCTTTCAATCTTGGAAAGATGATGCAGAAACTTTTAACATGCAAAAACAGTTAAACAGGATTACATTTACAACTTATCTAAGTTTAAATAAACATAACCCTGGTGACTTTGATGCTGTGTATTTAGATGAAGCTCATTCATTACTTGATAGTCATAGAGGATTTTTGCAACTGTATAAAGGAAAGATACTTGGTCTTACTGGTACTCCACCAAAATATAAAGATTCTGAGAAAGGTAAATTAGTACAGGAGTTTTGTCCTGTAGTATATACTTTTAAAGCAGATGAAGCTATAGAGAATGGAATACTCAATGATTACCAGATCATAGTACATGAGTTAGAACTTGATACTGCAAAGAATTATGCTGTAGATATGAAAACTAAATCTTTTACTACATCTGAACAATTAAATTATAATTATTGGAGTAATAGAATTGATATAGGTTCCGGTCCTGCACATATTCTTAGAGTGATGAGAATGAAAGCTATGATGGAGTATCCAAGTAAAGAAAAATATGCTGGAACACTTTTTAAAAGTATCCAAAATAAATGTATTTTATTTGCTAATACACAAGTTCAAGCTGATAAACTATGTGCTCACAGTTATCACAGTAATAATTCTAATTCTGAAGAAAATCTTGAACTATTTAAAGCAGGTAGTATTAATAAACTTTCTACTGTTATGCAGTTAAATGAAGGAGTTAATATTGCTGAACTTAAACAAGGTATTATTATGCATGCATATGGTAATGAAAGAAAAGCTAGTCAGAGAATAGGAAGACTTTTGCGCTTAAATCCAGATGATAAAGCTGTTGTACATATACTATGTTACATGGGGACAGTTGATGAGAAATGGTGTAAAGAAGCATTAGAAGGTTTTGATCAGAGCAAAATACTTTGGAAAAACTATAATATTAACTTATAATTGATTATATTATATTATGAACATACCAGGACAATATAAAGTAACTATGTATAATGATGATGTACATAATTTCCCTTACATCATGGCTTGCTTAATAAGATTTTGTAAACATGAACCTATACAAGCAGAACAATGTGCATTAATTGCACATACTACTGGTCAGTGCAATATCAAATATGGAAATTGGGATGATATGTTTGAATTAACACAAATTTTAATATCTTTGGAAATTAAAGCAATGATAGAATCTTATGAAGGCAGTTTGCATTGATAGTTCAAATAAACCAAAAAAAATACCAGATTCAGAATGGATAACTGAAGGAGAAACATATACTATTACTAGAATAGTTAGAATGGGACTTGAAAAAAATAAGTTTGGAGTTCTTCTTAAAGAAATACAACTCTCATCCCAATCCTTTCCTTATGAACTATATGATGCTGCAAGATTTCTACCTTTAGATATCTTAGCTAGTATGAAAAAAGAAGAAGAAGTCACAGTTAAAGAAGCTGACTTAGAATTAATTTAATATTTTATTATGGGTGATAGAGCAAATATATTTTATGTGCTATTAACAAGCTATGTATTTGTAGCTCAATTTTTTGCTATATACTTTTGGTTTATATATGCTCAGAATCATGGTTTTATATCTACTTTATTTATTGGATCTATTTTAGGAGAAATAAAAGGATTATTATTTCCATTTTTTATTTAATATGTATACAGCAAAAGATATTGAGGATGAATTAGTAAGTATGCTAAAACCTCACAGAAAAAGAGAATATTTAGATAAAAGAAATTATCTAATTGGTATATTATCACATAAGTATAATATGACCGAAGAACATATTGCATCTATTACTAGTATAAATAGATGTACAGTACATGCTGCCAAAGATCAAGCATCACATTTAATTAAAATAAATAATCAAGGCTTTTTAAGTGCAGCAGCAGACTATATAGAAAAATTTCCCTATACATTTATTGAGAAAACTAAAAGTGATAGACACAAAAGACTACATACAGTTGTAGTAACTTTAAGTGATCAGACATATAAAAAACTCAGAAACTATACAAATGTAAAAGAAACAGGTACTATTAATGTAGCTGGGAGAACTGTAATTGAAAATTATTTAAAGTTATGGGGAGAATGAAAGAGCTATATATGGAAATGTTAGAGAGAGATTTAGAATATCTAACATTAGAACAGTACAGGCAACTTAAAGATCTAGCAGATCAACATGCAGAAGAACAATATTTAATAGAACTAAAAGAAAAAGGTGATTCAGAAGAATAGGCCTAAGTATAAACCAATTAAAACCAATTAAATGTTTAGTCTACCAAATCCAAAAAAAACAATTACAATTGAATTTTCAATTGAACAAGTAATGAAAAGTATACCAAAGATTAGTGCTGCATCTGACACTAAGTATAGTGTATCAGAAATAAATACAATATTTAACCAGGTCACTCTAGAGTGCTCAGAGTTTTTATCTCTTGGTGTATATATTGATTTTAATCTTACAAAGAAATCAGATACTTCAACAGAAGTAACAATAGAAATAAGAAGAAAGATAGGTTCTTTTGATAATGCTGTAGAATTGCAAAATGCAAATCATCATTTTGTAGATCTAGTAAATTATTTATCTGAAGTTATAGTATTATCTGATGAAGAATTTAATAAAAAGTATAGTGCTGTATTAGCCAATATGGCAAACAAAAGCAATGAAGATGCTAAACCATGGTATGCTAAGAAAAATCTTGCTACACTTTATATAATTTTAGGCATTGCTACATTACCATTTTTGATTGGATTTATTATCCTACCTATTGGTATATATGCTAGAAAGAAAAATAAGGAGTATATGAATTCTAACTGGTGAAACACTTTATAAAATATCTATTGGTATGGGTAAGCCAAAACTTATCCATACCTTTTTGGATGGTTGGTCATATACATTTATCAATGAATGTGTATGCTGATATCCATGAGATATTAATGTCCCTTGGTATGAATATCATTGTGGCAATAGGATTTATTATAGATTATAAAGAAACAAGAAAAAAATGAAACAAGAAGTATTTATACATATTCTTGATAAGCTCAGGAATAAATCTAAAAAACTTGATGAATTATATGCATTAGGTATAGACCTTATTAATTTTACAGATGACTCTAGTAATGTAATAGACACTTTATTTAAAGTTTATTATGGACAAGAAGGAGCAGACTGGATTGATTGGTATCTATATGAAAGAGATCCAGATGGTCCAGATGACCAAGCCACTAATGACGGAAAACCTATTTGTTATGATGATCAGTCATTATGGGAAGAAGTAGAAAGATGTAGATTAGAAAACAAAGAAGAATATAGTCTTCCTGTTTGGCTAAGTGATGATGAAAGAGAACAAATACTAAACATGATAAAAAAAGGAATGTGACTAATATATTAGCTATTTATACCTTTTTGTCACAATTCTAGCTAATATATGTGACATTTTGATAAAGGATAAGTGGTAAAAATTACCCCATATCTTAAATAAAAATGATAAAACTGAGTGCAAATTAAGTAAAATGCGCGCAAAGTATGGAATTTAAGTATTAATCACCATAATTAACTAAAAATATTATGAAAACAAAAACATCAATTTTAGTATGTTTTAAGGCATTTTTTATATTGCTTGTTATGTGCTGTTTTTCTTCTTGTGAAACAGCTGTAAATATAAATGGATACGAAATATCAGTTGTGGAATATGATAGTTGTGAATATCTTATCAGTGGCTCAGGTTATTCACAAATGATTACACATAAAGGAAACTGTAAATATTGTGCAAAGCGTTCTTTAAAATAGCACATAAAAGTTGCCACATTAAAATATAGAAATGATATGAAACAAACAGCAGTAGAACAATTAGTACAAGAAATTAATAAACTAACGGGGTTAACTATTGAAATGAATGAACCTTGTGTTATACAAGCCAAAGAAATGGAGAAGGAGCAGATAATAGATTTTGCTTATGTAATAGCAGATGATTTAGCTTGTGGTGTGTATGGAGATAAAAAAGCTATGAAAGAAAGATATAATGAATATTTAATGTATAGAGAAGAAGAAGAATGAGACAGATAGTATATAACTCAGTAAAATGCCTTGAGTGTAATAAGGTATTAGTAAGTAGATATAGGCATGACTATGTAACATGTGGTTGCCCAAATAATGCTATGGCAGATGGTGGCAATGACTATGGAAGATATGGTGCAGTAGATATGGATAAGATTGAAACCCACTATGTCTATGCAGATGATGACTATGAGTTAGTCCGGAAATATGCAGTAAGAGGTAGCCGTGGTAAAGATGGTAAGCAACCACTAACATGGGTAACAATAGCTGACATGTCAGATAACTACCTACAGGCGGTACTTGACTACGGTGGAGATGATTGGCACCTTGAATTAATGGATAAAGAAATTAAATATAGACAAGATGGCAAAAATAATCCTGGAGTTTAACTCTGAAGAAGAAGGTAATGATGCTAGATTAGCATTAGATGGATACAAATGGAAAATAGCTATGTGGGATCTTGACCAAAAGTTAAGAGGTGTTGAAAAATATGGTGCTATTGATAATAGAGAAGCTACACCTGAAGAACGGGATATGGCTGATAAGGTTCGGGAATTTATAAGAGAAATTTTAAATGATTACAACTTAAATTTAGATGAATGACAAAAGAAATGAAAGTTCTTGTAAAAGAAATTGTAGAAGAGCATTATAATATTACTGAAGGAGCAGATGGTAACTTAAACTATCTCTGGTATATGTATCATAAAGGTACAAAAGAAGGAGACTGGAAACCATTTATATATATGGCTGAGCTACAGTTGCTTAAAAGATTTGATTATATTAATGATTCTGAAATTCAAAATTTAGTTGGTATGATGGAATCTGAAGATGAAGATAACATGAGTATAGTAACTCTAGCTATTATGAGTCTTAGACAATTAAGAATAACAGAGCATGGTATATATAATAGAGCTAAAAAAGAATATTCAAAAATAGCTGAAGTATATCCTACTGAAATACTAAATCATGATGTATTCACACAAACTATGAAAGCTAGATAATATGACTAAGATTCAAAGAACTTTTATTACTAGTGTAATGGAACTTGAAATGGAAAAATATATTAAACTATTTCCAGAAAGTGACTTTCCTAGATTACTAGCTCAGTACATTCAAAATAGATTTAAATGTACAAAGCATATTGCTAAAGAAATAACTAAAACTTTAATTGATGACAGAACAAGAATTAATTGACCTTGGTTTTGATAAAATCATAGTCACAGATGAAGAAAGTAATAATGGATATGATTACTATTATTATTCTTTATATTTAATGGAAGGTTTAGAATTAAATTCTACCGACAGTGATAATAGTACTACTCATAGTTGGGAAGTATTTAACCCTGACTGGGCAGTAACAACTATAAATAAAGAAAGTATTATTCTGTTGAAGCAGATGGCTCAAGATCTTCAAGATCTAAATCCTTAGCAGATAAGATTTTAGCTTTTTCTGCTAGAATAGTAAACATAATCATTGATGCAGCTGATTTCCAGCATTCATCAATAGCTGTAGATAATATATCATATGGAACAGATGTGGTTAATACCTCACCTGTTCTCATATGAATTTTAGATCCTGCATCAGGATTCATTCTATTTATAAATGATGTTCTAGTAATGTGAGTAACATTAAGTTGCTCATAATATGAACCATCTTTATCTTTAAATTCTACTGGTAGAAACATTATAGTATGGTATTACCTTCTATTTTGTAATTAGTCACTGAAACTTTATCTTTAATTCTTTTCATTATAGCAAAGCCATGGTTCCATTCATTGATTTCCATGTATTCAGGAGCAAGATCACACATGCATCCTAAACTATATGCTTTAATACTAGTTGGTTCTCCAGGACCATAAACTCTCTGTGAGCTTTCACTAGACTTATGGAAGTGATTTACTATAGAATTAGACTTAAGTTTCATTAGAAGTGTTCTAGCAGGTACTACACCACCAGCACCAGGTATTTTGTCTCCGTGCTCTATAGTATAGTCACCAAATACTACTTTACTTCTGAAGGGTATGAACTCTACTCTGTATTCTGCAACATGAAGAATAACATCTAGTCTGAACTCATCCATGTCTAATAGCTCTGATGCCTTAATTCTAAGGTATCTTTCAAATCTATTCTCATGGTTTCCTGTAATGTAATAGATGGGAATATCAGGGAACCTATCTCTGATGTAAGCCAGGAACTCTTTTCCTGCCTCTATCTCATCTTTAAAATGTACTACTCTTGGATCTTTTTCATGGAATGATAGCTGATAGAAGTCTAATAAGTCTCCATTAATAAATATAGAGTCTACATTTTCTTCTTCAAACTTAGTAAACATAGTTTCTAAGGCTGTATTATCATGAAATGGTATATGAACATCTCCAAAAACACCTAATCTCATACATCCTGTAGGAAAGGTAAACTGGTTACGTGTTTTTGTATGTGATTCTGGTAAAGTAAGCTTATTTTGCATAACTTTGGTCTTTAGTTCTTTTATGAATTTATTATTTACATTGTTATTCATCATATCTCTTTGTTTTTTACCAACTTGACCTCTGTAATATCTTACTCTAAGATATGCTTGTTCAAAGTTTTTAAAAAATGCAGCATTTTCAGCATAAATTTTTCTACCTAGAGCTTTAGAAGGGGCTTCTGGAAATTTTTCTAAGTATTCAAACACAATTTCTGTGTTTTTATAGTGAGATTTTGTTTTATGAGTGGCTTTAGTCATATATATTAATATACAAAAAATAATCAATATGTTTACAGTAAAATTAGTTAAACAGGATGGAAAGTTAGTCTATCCTAATGATAAATTAAAATTAAATTATAAATTGTTTCTTGATAAACTTCCAGAAGGTCAGGAAGTAGAGATGTTTATAGGGCTTACTTCTAGTGATAAAAGTGTAGCACAACTAGCAAAAGTGCATGCCTGCATTAGAGAATTAGCTCTTGAATCAGGATATACTTTTGATGAAATGAAAGTATTAGTTAAAGAAAAATCTGGTTTATCTTATGATGGAGGAGGAGCAATAGTTTTTAAATCTTTTGCAGATTGTAGTAAAAGTGAACTAGTATTGGCTATACAAGCTTGTATAGAAATAGGAGAATTATATAATATTAATCTTGCATAGGAGGTATATAACCTTCATCTCCTTCTTGTAATATTACTTTATCAATATAAGAATTAGTTTCTTTTGCTTGCTTTTCAATTTCTGCAAGCAATAATGTTAAAGTATAAAAAGCTCTTTGCCATTCATTAAGATCTTCATATTTTTTTTCAGTAACTTCTTTTAAAAGGATTTCTTTATCTCCTTCAGGAATATGATTAAATAAATAAAAAGCGGTTGCTTTAACCATGAAATAGTATGATTTATTTACTTTTATATCTAAAAGTGCATCATCCTTCATTTCTGTAACTGTAAGTGCCATAACATTTAAATTTTAACAAATATATGAAAGAAAAATTAAACATAGAAGAAATAGAAGAAATTAAACAAAAATTGTTTGATAAACTTGAACCATCAGGTTGGGGACAAAAACTTAAACCTTTTATATTTAGTTCAGAGTTTGACAATACTCTTAACCAATTATATGATTTGTCTATTCTAGATAAAAAGTTTACTCCACCTTTAAAACAGGTGTTTAGAGCATTTGAAGAATGTCCATTAGATAAATTAAAAGTAGTAATAATAGGACAAGATCCTTATCCACAATTAGGAATAGCTGATGGAATATCATTTAGTTGTAGTAATACAAATAAGTTACAACCTAGTTTAAGATATGTTTTAGGAGAAATAAATAAAACTGTTTATGGAGACAATCTTGTTTCTACTGATGTAGATTTAAAAAGATGGTCAAATCAAGGTATTTTAATGCTTAATACATCTTTAACAACAGAAGTTGGTAAAATAGGACAGCATTATGATATTTGGAAAAACTTTACAGCATATTTACTTGATTATTTAACTCACAATAAAGAAAATATTGTATATATTTACATGGGTAAAAAAGCTCAGGAATGGGCAGTTCTTACCGGAGATAATAACCATAAACTTTTTGTAAGTCATCCTGCTAGTGCAGCTTATACAAAACAAAAACATTGGGATTCTGATAATGTATTTTTAAAAACACAAGTTCTAGTAAAAAAATATCACAATACTGATATAATTTGGTAAACATGGAAGAAATATTTAATAAGCTTATAGAAAAAGAATTAACACCTAATAGCTTTTATGTTTTATATTGTATATATAATACTGTAAAACCAAATAAATATGTTAATAGTAGTTTAGAAGTAACTAAATTAAAACAAGAAGGTTGGTTGGAAGAAAATTTGCAATTAACAAGTAAAAGTATTATATTTACAGCTGAAATAGATAGTTATTTCAAAAAAGCCAAAAAGAAAACAACTAAAGATTTACTGGGTGATAACTTTACTAACAACATAAAAACTTATGTTGAAATATTTCCTAATAGGAAATTGTCTAGTGGAAAATATGCAAGAGTAAATCCTAAAAACTTAGAAAATTCTTTTAGATGGTTCTTTGAAAACTATGAATATGATTGGGATATGATTTTTAAAGCAACAAAAAAGTACATATATGATTATAGCTTAAAGAATTATGAATACATGAGAACTTCTCAATATTTCATAAGAAAACAAAATACTGATAAGAGTTATGATTCAGAATTAGCTGATTACTGTAATATGATTGACAATGTATTAGATGATGAAGTAGTATTTATTAAAGAGAGAAGATTATGAATTGGAAGGCAAGAGGAGTTTTAATACTTATTGCAGTTTTTAGTAGTGTGTTTGCATATGTGATTATTCACAAATTTATATTCCCAGTATCCATTGGAGAATACTTAGTAATTGAAGGTATGATAACCATCTTTCATTTCCTATATAATATTTCAAAAGAAAAAACAATAGACATTTTTAATTAATTGTTATGGAAAATCTGTATAATGGAGCTAGGGCATATAAGCCTGTCAGTGAAAGAGACTCTTTAAGAAAAGCTATACTAAAAATTAAAGCCAGAAGACAAGGAGATTTAAAATCCTTAAAAACTTCTTGGACTAGATTTAATGATGCTTTTTGTGATGGTCTTGAATGGAAAACTATTACTGTAGTTGGTGCTAGACCAGGAGTTGGTAAAACTTTATTTATGGAGCAGTTGGTTAATGATGTTATAACAGAAAACACAGACCAAGACTTTAGAGTATTAAAGTTTCAATTTGAAATGGTTGATGAAACCAATGGTATTAGAAAACTATCTATGAATACAGGATCTGATTACAACACCTTAATGAGTAAAGGAAAATTAGTTGACAAAGATATTTTCCAAAAATGTGTAGAAATATATGAAAAAACAGAACATACAGATGTGATTGATGTAATATATGATCCCTGTACTGTAGATGAAATGTGTGCTACTATACATGCTTATATGGAACAACATAAAGTTCAAAAAGGTGTTGACCAAAATGATAATCCAACATATGATTATACAAATACCTTAGTTACTATAGATCACTCATCTTTATTTAGAGTTGCAAAACAAGAAAAAGATAAGTTTGAAATGCTCTATGCATTAGGAGAAGCTCTTACAAAAATGAAAAAGAAATATCCTATAGCCTTTATAGTTCTTAGTCAGCTCAATAGAAATATTGATCATCCTGACAGAGCTAAAGATGGCCAGTATGGTAACTATGTTTTAGATTCTGATTTATTTGGTGCTGATGCCTTACTTCAACATGCAGATGTTGTAATAGGTATTAATAAACCATTTTCAAGAAAAATAAGATTTTATG
>Ga0209297_1000480_pt1 | contig 25432 bp, 24 predicted proteins | sample S_130805_MF_Meta_FD_187322 | JGI IMG/M metagenome (GOLD analysis project Ga0209297, IMG submission 187322) | Freshwater microbial communities from Lake Simoncouche, Canada to study carbon cycling - S_130805_MF_MetaG (SPAdes) (version 2) | ecosystem: Environmental > Aquatic > Freshwater > Lake ...
TTATTAAATGCCAAATTTCTTCAGTAATAAATGGCATCCAAGGATGAATTATTTTTAACAACGATTCTAAGAAGTTGATGGTGGCATCAAAAGTTGTTTTATCAATTGGTAAAGATTTTCCATCTACAAAATCAGGTTTAATAGCTTCTAAATACCAGGCACAAAAATCATCCCACACTAATTTATAGGTCGCCATTAAGGCATCACTCATGCGATGCTTATTATAATGTGCATTAATAATTTCTAATTGTTCGCTTAGTTTATTTTCGAACCAAGTAATAGCTGTTTTTGATGAATTCGGTTGTTGTATTTCGTAATCGTTTAATTTAAGTGAATCAACTTCAAAGCCTTTGATTAATCTGAATGCATTCCATATTTTATTAGCAAAATTTCTTCCTTGTTCGCAATAGCTTTCATCAAACATTAAATCATTTCCTGCAGGCGAACATAATAACATCCCAACCCGAACTCCGTCGGCACCATATTTTAATATCAAGTCTAAAGGTTCAGGCGAATTACCTAAACTTTTACTCATCTTGCGCCCCAATTTGTCCCTTACTATACCAGTTAAATAGACATTCCTGAAAGGTTTTTCTTGCATCCATTCGTAACCTGCAATTGCCATACGCGCTACCCAAAAAAATAAAATTTCTGGCGCAGTTACTAAATCGTTAGTAGGGTAATAATAGTTTAAATCTTCATTGGCATTAGCTTTTCCATTTCTAATAACAGCAGGATCAAATACGGTAATTGGCCATAGCCAGGATGAGAACCAAGTATCTAAAACATCTTCATCTTGCTTAACATTTTCAGTGTTTAGTTCTGAGTTTTTCGATTTCAGTAAAACAATTGCTTCTTCTTTTGTTTTTGCTGCAACTGTATTTCCTTGTCCATCATACCAAGCAGGAATTCGTTGCCCCCACCATAACTGACGACTTATGCACCAATCGTGCACGTTTTCCATCCAGTGTTTGTAGGTATTAATAAACTTTTCAGGAATTAATTTTATTTCACCATTCAATACATTTTCTAAAGCTGGTTTACTAATATCTTCCATCTTTAAAAACCATTGCATACTTAAACGTGGCTCAATAACTGCATTAGTCCGTTCACTATATCCAACTTTGTTTTTGATATCTTCAATTTTAGAAACTAATCCTAGTTCTTCTAAATCTTTAATTATTTGTTTGCGACATACAAAACGATCTAAGCCAATGTATGCGCCAGCAGCTTCACTAATTTTACCTTCTGAAGTTAAAACATCAATGCTTTGTAATTTATGTTTTTGTCCTAAATTAAAATCATTTATATCATGAGCAGGAGTAACTTTTAAAGTGCCTGTTCCAAATTCTTTATCAACATATTCGTCAAAAATAATTGGAACCAAGCGGTTAACGATTGGAACAATAACTTGCTTTCCTTTTAAATGAATATAACGTTCATCTGTTGGATTTACACAAATTGCAGAATCTCCCATAATGGTTTCAGGACGAGTAGTTGCCACGGTCATAAACTCATCAGACCCTTTAATTTGATATTTTACATATACTAATTTACTTTGAGCTTCTTTGTAAATTACCTCTTCATCACTAACGGCAGTTAAACTCTGTGGATCCCAGTTAACCATTCTAACGCCACGATAAATATGCCCTTTATTATATAAGTCTATAAATGTATCAATTACAGCTTCGCTTAAATCTTCATCCATTGTAAAGCGGGTTCTATCCCAATCACATGATGCGCCTAATTTTTTTAATTGTTCTAAAATTATTCCACCATATTTTTCTTTCCATCCCCAAGCATGTTTTAAAAATTCTTCGCGATTTAAATCAGTTTTATTAATGCCTTGTTCTTTTAATAAAGCAACCACTTTTGCCTCAGTAGCAATACTGGCATGATCTGTTCCTGGAACCCAGCAAGCATTAAAGCCAAGCATTCTTGATCGTCTAATTAAAACATCTTGAATAGTGTAGTTAAGCATATGCCCCATATGTAAAACTCCAGTTACATTTGGTGGCGGCATAACAATAGTATATGGTTGACGATGATCGGGTGTTGATTTAAAAAAATTATTCTTTATCCAAAAAGGATACCATTTCGCTTCAGCCTCACTAGGATTATAAGTTTTTCCAATTTCCATGTTAATTCAAAATATTTTGTTAAATTTCGTAAAATTATTCAAAAGAAACGAGTGATTATAATATCTTTATGCTAGGATTTTATCATTAATAAAAAAAAACAAAAAAAGTCATGAAAAAAATAATTTTTACTTTAGGTTTTTTAGCAGGAATTTCTGCTTTAACAATTGCTCAAGACACACATAGTTCAACAGATGGACATGGTCATGATGCGCCTGCTGCTAGCACAAGTTTAGCAGACATCAAAATGGATAAATTAACTCATGATTATGGCAAAGTGCCTTTTGGAGGTAATGGTGAGTGTGAATTTAAGTTTACAAATAACGGAAAAGAGCCATTAGTCATTACTAATTGTCAAGGAAGTTGTGGTTGTACGGTTCCTCAATGCCCAAAGGAACCAATTTTACCAGGAAAGAATAGTGTTATAAAAGTTAAATATGATACAAATCGTCCCGGAGGTATTTTTAAAACTGTTACTGTAACTTCAAATGCTAAAAGTGGCAATGTGGTTTTAACTATTAAAGGTGAGGTAGAGCCAAAACCAGTAGATGAGGCATTTCCTCAAAATCCAACTCCAGCTGGGGCTCCAGTAGAAAAGAAAGGCCAATAATTATGAAAAAAATATTTTTATTTGTAATATTATCTTTTTGTTTTTCCGTTCGATTTTTTGCGCAAGAATCTGTAATTCCGAGTATAGATCCAAATGCACCTGATCTTAAATTTGAAACAGAGTTATTAGATTACGGAACTATAGATTATGATGCCAATGGTTTACGTGAATTTAAATTTACAAATATTGGAAAATCCCCATTAACAATAACATCTGTTACTGGAGAATGTGGCTGTACTGCAACTACTATTGATGGTAAGCCAGGTTGGCCTCAAGAACCAATTTTGCCAGGAAAAGGTGGCGTAATTAAGGTGAAGTATGATACTAAGCGGGAAGGTCGATTTGAAAAGAATGTTACCGTAACATCTAATTCAAAGTTTTCTTCTAAAAAAATCCGAATAAAAGGCGAAATTAAATTAAAGCCACAGGCACCCGCTGGGAACTAATTTTTAGTTTATTTTTATAAATCAAAACCCTAAGATATAAACTTAGGGTTTTTTGTTTAAATATTATTTAGTTGATTTATAAATTTGGACAATGATTTCTTAAATTAAATTTATAATTATACAAATTATTCTTAATCGATATCCCAAAAGCTTGGTCTTTTTCGAACATAAAAAGGTTTAAAATACTTTTTATGCTCTAGTATAAAAGCCATCATAAAATAAATAATAATTGGGCTTCCGAAAGTAAAAAAAGATAAATAAATAAAATACATTCTAATTGTATTACTTTTTATGCCTAGCCGATTTCCAAACCAATCGCAAACTCCAAAGGCTTTACTTTCAAACCAATGTCGAATTTTATTTATCATAAATACAAAGATATAAAAAACGAATAGTTTTAAAAAAAATAAAAAGGTTAATTAGGTCTTTGAAATAAGGATTATTAGTTTTTTAATAATTCGCTAGCAATAGCACAATTCAAACATTTTTTTTTACTACAATAACCATCATATAAATTAATAAGAGCTTGACTATCAGAAGCGGTTTTTAGGATGTTTTTTTTATCGCTATATAGTTTAGTTTTGGAGTTTATCTCGAATGAGCAATTGTTTAATAATTCAATAGCATAAATTCCAAATTCAGGTTTAGATAATTTTTTTGAATAAAAAAAATAAAATGGAGCAAAAGTATTAATGATTATATTTTCTATTGAGTCTTTGCCAAAGCCAAGTTCTTTATTTACGGCATCACCAGTCAAAGTATAATGGTTTAACCAATATCCAGATAAATTTATTTGGAGAGCCTTTTTAATTTGATTGTATGTTTTTAGTTTTTGCGGTGCAATTACTAAATCTGAATTTGTATAAATTAATTTAGCCAATTGAATCAGTCTAATGGTTGGAAAGTTAGCTGGGCGTAGTCTAGAGAATTTAAAAATAGTATGATTTAAAGGAATTAAATTATATTTATTTTTTAAAAATTCAAATTCGTTTTGTAAAGATTGGATATATTTATTTTTAGATTGAGAATCTAATAGTCCTGATATTCCCAAAAGTAATGCTTCGAGCTGTAGTAAATTATCGGCATGTTTAAGTAAAAAATGAACTGGCAATTGTTTGGCAATTAATTCAAATGGCACCGCATTCACTTTAAATCCAAAGTTTCGGATTAATATTGTAAAAAAAGTTTGTGTATAATCATGATGATATGAATCAAATATATGCTCAATTCTTTTGGTTTTTATTTCTAAACGTTCAATCGCCATTCGATCAATCCAACTTATAAATTTTAAATCATTAATAGCTTTAAGTTGACCATGGCAAGGTAATTTTTCTTTTGTAAAAACTAATTTTCGGTATGTTTCAATTGTTTTTTCGGATATTAATGGTTTTAATTCTAAAATTTCTACGCGATTCTTTGTGTTTTGTATAATCTCTTTATCGTGCTCATATACGGCATGTAATATAATATTGTCATAGGCTGTATCATTTTGATGTTTATGTTTTAGCCAATCGCTTGTTTTAATGTGAATTTCAATATTTCCAACTAAAATTAAATCATCAATTCGAATTTTGGCATTGAAAAAATCTGGTCCTGAATCTTTATTAAGATCTCCTGGTTTTAAAATTTGAATTTCTATACCAGACTTTGTAATTAAAGGAATGGGTTTAAATAATTTATTTTGCCAGATTAGCTGAAGTAAATCTTCATTAAAATCAGGCATATCCTTTAATTTTGTATGTGATATAACCAATCCATTCATGAATTAGTGAATTTAAATTACTAATTGCAGAAGAGTTTGGTATAAATAAATGATCGAATGTGTATCGTCTGATACCGCTTACTTTATTGGTAGCAAATGGAATTAAGTTTTTGAAGCCTACTTTTTTAAACACAACCATGGCTCTTGGCATATGAATAGCAGATGTAACAAGAATAAACGAACCATTTAAATTTAAGCTATCAATTATTTTTTTTGTGAATAGAGCATTTTCATAGGTGTTTTTACTTTCGGATTCTATAATTAATGCGCTATCTGGAAAATTGATACTTTTTAAGTATTTTTTTACATAAAGGGCTTCTTTTTTTTCAGGAAATTCAATGCTACCCGATCCTCCTGTAAAGATAATGTGTTTAATTCTACCTTTATGAAATAATGGTAAAGTTTGAAAAAGACGATCGGCACTTCGACTAAAATTAATTTTATTTAAACTTAAATCTACTTCTCCAATTCCACCAAGTACGATTGCACCTTCAATTTTATTTTTTTTTATTTCGAAGTCATTATTAACTGGCTCCCAAACTCTATAGCATTCATCAATAATAAAAGAGTTTGAGCAAATATAAAGAAGAGAAAATCCAAAAATTCGTAATTTTTTAGATTTGGATTCTATTTTAGTGAGAAAAGAATAGATTAATAAAATAAAAACCCAAACTAAGGGAGAAAAAAGAAAATCTAAAATTTTAGATAAAACAAAAAACATAATTCTCGAAAATAGTAAAAAGAAATTGATTAAGATATTATAATTTTTTTTTATTCTTTTGATAAAATCTCAAAAAGAGAGAAGCCGTATTTTAAAACTATACAATCTAATTATTATCTTTAACTTAGATTATAATGATTTAAAAAGTTTTATGAAAAAAATATTAATTGCCAATAGAGGAGAAATAGCCTTGCGAATAATGCGAAGTGTTAGAGAAATGGGAATAAAGACTGTGGCTATTTTTTCTGAAGCGGACAGAAATGCTCTTTTTGTAAGATATGCTGATGAAGCAGTTTGTATTGGTCCCCCTCCAAGTTCACAATCCTATTTGCAAGGAGATAAAATTATTGAAATTAGTAAACAATTAGGAGTTGATGGAATTCATCCAGGGTATGGATTTTTAAGTGAAAATGCAAATTTTGCTCGAAAAGTTAAAGCTGCTGGCATTACATTTATTGGACCAAGTGCCGAGAGTATGGATATGATGGGGGATAAATTAAGCGCAAAGGCAACTGCTAAAAAGTATAATGTTCCTATGATTCCTGGATCGGAGGGTGCTATTAGTGATTTAAAAGAAGCGATTAAAATAGCTAAAGAAATTGGATTTCCGTTATTAATTAAGGCGAGTGCTGGTGGCGGGGGAAAAGGAATGCGTTTAGTAGAAAAAGAAGATGAGATTGAAGAGCAAATGAATTTGGCTGTAAGTGAAGCTATTTCTGCTTTCGGTAATGGTGCTGTTTTTATTGAGCGTTATGCTAGCTGCCCCCGTCATATCGAAATTCAATTATTGGCTGATAATCATGGAAATTGTGTTTATTTATTTGAGCGTGAATGTAGTATTCAACGTAGGCATCAAAAATTAATTGAAGAAGCCCCTAGCAGTATCTTAAGCCCTGAATTACGAAAAAAGATGGGAGAATGTGCAGTAGATGTAGCCAAAGCATGTAATTATAGTGGAGCGGGTACTGTTGAGTTTTTGTTGGATGATCAGATGAATTTTTATTTTTTAGAAATGAACACTCGTTTGCAGGTAGAGCATCCTGTTTCGGAAATGATTACTGGCATAGATTTAGTTAAGGAACAAATTAAAGTCGCTAGAAATGAAAAATTAAATTTTACACAAGATAATTTAAAAATAAATGGCCATGCTATTGAAGTAAGAGTATGTGCTGAAGATCCGTTAAATAACTTTTTACCTGATATTGGTAAGTTACTAGTTTATAAAACGCCTAGTGGACCTGGAGTTAGAATAGATGATGGCTTTGAGGAAGGTATGGATATTCCTATTTATTATGATCCAATGATTTCTAAGTTAATTGTACATGGAAAAGATAGAACGGAAGCCATAGAAAAAATGTTGCGAGCAATTGATGATTATAAAATTGTGGGAGTAGAAACAACACTTGATTTTTGCAAATTTGTTTTAAAGCATAATGCATTTATTAGTGGGAAGTTTGACACAGGATTTATTAATAATTTTTTTGCCCCTGAACTATTAAAATCAAATGCCCCTGAATTTATAGAAATTGCTGCATTAGCAAGCTCAATTATATTTCAAAATAAAACGCAATCAATTAATGAATTACCTGAACAATCTTTAAAAAAAAGTAATTGGAAGCATAAAAGATTAAATTAATTTTTGATTATGGGTTACCTTATGTGTTTCTGATAATTAATAATTAGATGAGTCAATATAATTATTTAATTAAAAACGGTTATGTAATCAAAGAAATCCTTTGTTGTTTTTTTTTATTTATAAATTATGGAATTAGTTCTCAAAACAATAACCAAGATTTTACTATTTTACCTAAAAATGGATTCTGGTGTAGGGCAGAAATAATTAATGGCGACACTTTTCCGGTTGTTGATTTATCAACGTATTTTGTTTATACTGATTTTGTTTTTAAAAATAAAAAACAGTTAGAGCAATGGACTAAAGTGAAATATAATGTAAAGATAGTTTATCCATATGCTATTTTAGCTGCAGCCAAGCTTAAGGAATATGATAAAGCATTAGAAAAGATAAAAGATAGTGGATTAAGAAAAGAATTTATTAAAGCATGTGAAAAGGATTTAAGGATTCAATTTGAAATAGATTTAAAAAATTTATCGATAAATCAAGGAAAAGTATTGATGAAATTAATTGCCCGAGAATCGGGAAAAACAACTTATGAAATAGTAAAACAATTTCGTGGCGGTTTTCAGGCAGTATTATATCAATCGGTAGCTAGATTATTTGGGCATAACCTGAAAGTTGAATATGACGCCAAGATAGAAGATTTGATGATAGAAAGAGCTGTTAAATTGATTGAGGCGGGTAGGTTTTAATGAATTTATTTTTATTGTATAAATAGTCTGTTAAAAAGTATGATATGAAAATTTATAAAACTGGTAAGGATATAATTAAAACTTTACTTAATGACTTTTTAACAGGTTTAACTGGGATTACAGACGGTGATTTAAGAGATATGATTAATAATCATTTACGAAAAATTAGTGTAAAAGTGAAAATTGAGTAAATTAAATTAATTTAATTTACTCAATTTTCTTGCCTCAACTTCCATAGGTCCGTGTTTTCTACCATATTTTTTATATTCAGAAATGTATGTGGAATAAAACCCAAAAAACCCCATTCTATCGTATTGAGACCAATGAACCATTTCGTGTCTCAATATTGATTTATCAGTTTCATATTTAGATTCAATAAATGTCCCAAATGGTGGGATTGTTGCCGCCATTTGACTACCGGGAATGTCAAACGGGATATAATATACCTTGTCTTTTTTATAGGTAACGCCAAATAATAAAATTATTAAGATTAAAAAGATGTATTTTTTCATAATGTTTTAATTTTATAATACAAAGATAGTAAAAAATCAGTTTTTTTTATAAATTTGCTTTATGTGTAAATTTATAATAATCGCTTTAATGATGTTTGTATCATTTGCAAATGCTCAGACAAAAAAAACAAAAACTACAAAAGCTGAACCTATAGAAGTCGATTCGATTGCTTCTGATTCGACTAAACTAGAAATAATAGAGTTGAAAATTCCTCGCCAGTTTTTGGTATACTCAAAAAAAGCTAAAAATAAGACTGAACGGGTTAAGTTATGTTTTAATCTAATAACTAATGATACTGTTTTGAATTATTGTATGAATGATTCAATTTGTCGTGATCCGGAAGTGTTTAAATTATTATTTCAAGAAAAAAAAGCTGATACTGTTTATGTTTTAATATATGTAGATGCATTTAGCAAGCCTTTAACTAATAATCCAAAATGTGAATCTGGAAAAGAAACAAAATTATTCTTTGTAAGGTGGAATACTAAAACCAATCAATCTATTTGGAAGCAAAGAACTATTTCGTCATGTATGAAAGGGATAACTGATATGACAAAAGACCCAATTGAGGATTGGGATAAGACATCGCCATTAGTTTTAAATTATTATAAAGGTGGTGATGATTTTATTGAAATAACATTTGACCCTAAAAAAGTAGATTTAGGTTTTCAAAGTTCGAGTGAAAACGAAGCTAAATAATTCCAACATCTGTTGTTTTTATCCAGCCTTCATTGCCATTATCTAATTTAATTAGAATCCATTCACCTTTATTTTCAACTACTCTTATTTTAGTCCCTTCGTGTAAGTTAAATTTTGCTGTGCCTGAAATTGTTGGTTCGTTTAAAATTTTTATTTCTTTCGAGGTAATAATTGCAAATTTATTTTCAGATATAGATTTTAGAGAAGTATATCCCAGAAAGTAGCTTAAGGTGAATAATATAAAACAAAAACAGGTTCCAATAAATGAAATCCTTTTTATCAGAATGTTATTAGAGTTTATAAAAATAAAAAACAACAATGAAGCAAGACAAATAAATGAGATGGTAAAAACGCTCCAAGTGAATGTTGAGAAAGATGACAGAATATTTGTTTTAATTGCAGTGATAAAAAAGTTTTCTTTCGAATTTACTTTGTCAATTGTTTTGGAAGTGGCAATAGCAAGATTAATTTTAATATCGTCGTCGGTAGGATTTAATTTACTTGCTAATTCATAATAATAAATTGCTTTTCCTAATTCGTTATTTCGATAATATGAATTTCCTAAATTAAAATACAATTGGTATGATTTATAGCCCTCGTTTATTAATTTTTGGTAATGCTGAATTGAGATTTTGAAATTTTTAGAATCGTATGCTTTTTCAGCATCTTTTAAATCGTTACAAAAGCTATTACTACTAAAGTAAAATAAAAAAAGCAATAATATAGTTGACTTTTTCATTTAAATTTTTTTATTAATTTGTTGTTCTAAATTTGCTATAAGTTCTACTGTGTTATTGTAAACTTCTTGAAGATTACCACTAACAGAAACAGGAGCGTACTTTGCAAATTCGCTTGTATCAATTGTATTTGTTAAATTCTGTATGGTTAAATGGTTAATATTTTTTAATTGTAATGATTTAGTAATAGATTCTTTTGAGAGCTCAGCTTTAGGAATATTTAATTTGTTTCCTAAATAATTTGTTAAAGCCATTAATACTTCAGTATAAAATTCATCTTTCTTTTGTTCTTTCATTAATTTTTCAGCGGTTATTAATTGTTTTTTTGCAATTTTAGCGGCTTTACGTTCTTTTACTAAAATTATATTACTATTATTTTTAATGTGATTTTTTCTTAAGATTAAACCTGTTGCTAAAGCAATCAAAGGAAGAACTAAAAATAGAATGTGAGTAAAAGAGTTGAAAAATTCATTTTCGCTTTTTGTGAGAAAAAAATCTTCTTTTTTAATATATCTTATATCGTTTTCGGTTTCTTTAATTTTAGTTTGAGATAAAAATATTTTTGCTTCATTGCTATTTTGATCTGGGGCAAGAACATTAATTTTTATTATTTTGGCTGATTTTGTAATGTATTTTTTCGAATTTAAATCAAAATAAGAAAAATCTAAATTATTCAAATTAAAAACACCTTCCTTTCGAGGGATAATTAAAAAATCGAACATTTTAGAATTATTAGATTCTGTTATTTTGGGATCATAACTCTCAAAACCATCGGGTAATTTTAAAGAAGGTGCATTGATTAATTTTAAATTACCATTACCGGTGATAGTCATTTTTAAATTGAAAGCATCATTGGCTTTTAGTTCATTTCTTGTAACATCAACTTTGTAATTAAAGTCTCCTACTGCTCCGATAAAAGACTCAGGCTTTCCTATTTCAGGCAAAGGAAGAATTTCTATGGCTATTGATTTGCTTTTAGTATTAATTGGAATATCTTCATATGAACTTGCTCCAAAAAACTGTTCAAAAATATTTTTAGGTTTAGCTGTAGTTTGTTTTCTTATAACAATATCTCCTTGAATTGAGTTTAATATAGTTTTGCCTGATTTATTGGCGATAGCTATTGTACGAAACAATTCAAAGGTATAATAACTAACACCATCTATATTTTCTATTGCAACTTGACCTTTACTTGAAGATTCTTGGGCTTGAGAATAAAAACCCTCATAAGTAGGTTGTGAAAATTTTTGAAAGCCAACAATTTGAGATCTGCTATAAACTTTTTGAAGAATAGTAATTTGTTCGCCAACGTAGCATTTGTTTTTATTGGCGGAGGTTTTTATAAATAAATCTCCTGAAGAATTTTTCGTGGTATTTTGAGTTTCGTTTTCATTAGAATTTATATTTCCTTTTACAACTTCGACATTAATTGCTTCTGTTTCTAATTTTTGTGACCCCGACATTGTAGAAGATGGACCTATAGTGAATTTCCCTTCGCGTTTTGCAACTAAACCATATGAAATTATGATTTGTTGACTTCCAACCCCATTCACATTTTGATAACTACTGCTTTGATTTGGACCACTAATAACATCAAAATCTTTAAAATTAGGAGGGGTGTAATTACCTGTATTGATTGTAAATACTACAGAATATTCGAAAGGGACACCGACTTGTATTTTTTTTGAACTAACTTGAGAATAAAAGCTTTGTGCTTGGCTGATATTAATAAATAAAAACAGCGGAAATAAAACAGCTATAATGTATTTAATTTTATTCATTACTATGCAAGGTACAAATTTGTTAAAGGTCATCGAATTAATTAAATTTATTTAACAAGACTTACCAGTCTTTTTCTATATTTAGGTTAGCACCATCTTCTTGCTTTTGTTTTCGTTTATCTTGTAGTTTTTTTTCTGAATTCATTAGTGCTTTTAAAAGTTGATCGGCCTGTTCTTTACTCATTTTATTTTGTTGAGGTTGAGGTTTTTTGTCTTTATCATTTTTAGAATCTTCTTTTTTATTTTGTTGTTTTTGTTTGTTGCCCCCGCCATTTTTTTTATCTTTTGGCATATTTTTCAAGGCATAAGCTAGATTATATCTTGTATCCTCATCTTTTGGATTATATTTAAGGGATTTTTTATATGCATCAACAGCTTGCTGAAAATCTTTTTTTTGTAAATAACAGTTCCCAATATTATGCCATGCTTGATGCAAGGTATCTTTATTAGATATCGAATTAGCTACAACGGCAAAGTTTTGTGCAGCCTGATCTAACATTAGTTTTGAGAGAGAATCGGGAGTAATTTTAGAGTCAGAAGGTATTTTTATTAGATATCGAATTAGCTACAACGGCAAAGTTTTGTGCAGCCTGATCTAACATTAGTTTTGAGAGAGAATCGGGAGTAATTTTAGAGTCAGAAGGTATTTTTAGTGATTTATTTTTAATAAGTAAAGCATTTTTGTATAAAGAGTTCGCTAAATTAAAGTTTGCCTTTTTGTTTATTGGATTTAATTCGAGTGCCTTAGAATATTTTAAAATAGACTCTGAAATTTTCCCTGAAAAATATAATTTATTACCATCGTATAATTCATGGGCGTCTTCTTGAGAAATTAAGATAGAATTATTAAATATAATTCCTAAACAGGTTAGCAGTATATATTTATTTAATTTCATTGCTAAATAAATTAATTTTTTTAAACCACTCGCTTACTCTTTCGCTAATAATAAATTCTACTAATAAAAAAAATAGAGCAAAGAGAATAAACCATTGAAATTGATTTTCGTAATCGCTATAAATTTTTGATTCTATTTTTGTTTTATCTAATTCTGAAATTTTATCTAGTATGGAACTTAAACCTAAATCGGACTGAGTTGCTTGAACAAAAACACCATTAGTTTTATCAGCAATTGTTTTTAGTAATTCTGCATTTAATTTAGTGACAATTGTTTGACCATCTTTATCTCTTCTATAACCTTTAACTAAGCCATTTTCAGAATATGGAATTGGCACACCGTTTTGAGATCCAATACCAATGGTGTTTATCATTATTCCTTTTTTATTAGCTTCTTCGGCAGCTTCTATTGCTTCAGGCTCATGATTTTCTCCATCGGTAATAAGAATGATAGATTTATTTTTGCTTTCGTCATTACTAAAAGATTCTGTAGCTTTTTTTATGGCTTCGGCTAAATTTGTTCCTTGAACTGGCACCATTCCAGGTTCGATTGAACTTAAAAACATTTTTGCAGAATTGTAATCAGTTGTAATTGGTAATTGAACATATGCTTCGCCAGCAAAAATGACAAGACCTAATCGATCACCTTCGAGTAAATCAATCATTTTTTCTAATGCATATTTAGCTCTGGTTAATCTATTAGGATTTAAATCTTGAGCAAGCATACTATTACTTACATCTAAACATACTATGATATCGGCACCCTCTCTTTTAACCTCGGTTAATTTACTGCCAGTTTGTAAATTGCATATTGCTAAAATTAGACTAGAAAAACCTAGTAAAAAAAGAATGGTTTTAATTATTCTTTTTCTTTGACTAGAATAGGGAATTAATTGATTAATTAGAGTTGAATTGCCGATTGAATTCAGTTTCTTTTTTCTATAAATAAAATACCAAATTGATAGCATAAGCATTAAAGGAATAAATGCAAATGCATAAAAAAATATGGGATTTTCAAATTTAAACATTACGGAATTGATTTGAATAATGTTAAACGTAATATGAATTCGAGCAATAATATTAATGCTGCAGTAATAGCAAAAGGTAAAAAGTGTTCGGCTTTATTAGTAAAGTTTTTTTCACTTACAATAGTTTTTTCCATTTTATCAATTTCCTGATAAATATTTATTAAACTTTCTTTATTAGTTGCTCTAAAATATTTTCCGCCGGTAAGGTTTGAAATATCAGACATTATTTTTTCGTCAATCTCAACGTCTACATAATCATATTCGTATTGACCTTGGGCATACATCGCAACTGGTTGAAGAGCTTTCCCTTTAGTTCCAACCCCTATACAATATACTCTAATGTCATAAGTATTTGCTAATTCTCCAGCAGTAATGGGTGCAATTTCTCCTACATTATTTACCCCATCACTAATAAATATAATAACTTTACTTTTTGCTTTACTTTCTTTAATTCGAGCAACAGCACCGGCTAATCCAAGGCCTATTGCAGTTCCTTGATTGAGCATTCCAGCATTAATTTGAGGGAACATGTTTTTTAAAACTTTATGATCAGAGGTTAAAGGACACTGAGTAAAAGCCTCGCCACCAAAAATAACTAAACCTATTCTATCATTCGGACGAGCATCGATAAAGTCTAAAATAACATCTTTAGCGACTTCAATTCGGTTTGGTTTAAAATCTTTAGCAAGCATAGATAAGGAAACATCCATACTAATTATAATATCAATTCCTTCTGTTTTTAAATTTTTCCAGCTACTTCTTGATTGAGGTCTGGCTAAAGCAAAAATCAATAAAGCAATAGAGATAAGTCTTAAAGCAAAAAGACCATGTCTTAATTTAGATTTATAAGAAGATTTGATACCTTCAAAAATTGAAAAAGATGAAAAATTAAATTCCCCTTCATTTTTTTTAAGTCTCCAGAAATAGAAGAAGATCATGAATGGAATCAAGCCCATTAGCCAAAACCAATTTTTTTCTGCAAACTGTATGTCGTTAAAATAATTTATCACGAATTAGTAGAATTAATTTGCTGATCATTTTTGATTATTGTCTTTTCTTCGCGCTTGGTTTCATTTACGAAATCAAATGCGTTTTGAAGAGTGAACGTATGTTCTGATATAATTGGAAATTGTTTAGCAAATTTAACTAAGTCGCTAAGCATTAAAAGTTGTTGTAATTTATCTTTACTTTCTTTATCGACAACTTGAGATCTAAAAGCTTTCATTATTTCTGCAGTTGTACTTTCTAAGGCATTAACTTTAAAACGTTCTTCAATATAAAGTCGGATAGTATCAGATATTGACGAGTAATATTCTTTAGTTTTTTCTTCTTTCCAGATTTGTTCATTTTTTATTTTTTCGAGAGATTGAAGAGCAATGATATGAGCGGGAATTTTTGGTTTTTCTGATTTAAGAACAACTATTTTATTTTTTTTGGTAAAATAGATTGTGATTAGAATAATTAGAATAATTATAACTAAAAGGGAAAATCCCGAATAAAAATATTTAGAATACCATTTCCAATTAAATGCTTCGGCAAAAGGTGGTTTTATATCTTTTGTTTTTGTAATACTTGAATCTGTTGGAACAGTATGAACTTCCAGAAAAAGAGATTGAGAATAAAATGCGTTAGCACTATCATTATTTATGAAAAATTTAAATCCTGGAATAGCAAAATAACCACTATCGTATGCACTTATAGTAATTTGTTGATGTTGCTGAATAATATCTGGATTAGACTTATCTGGGCTAGTTGTATCGATAACAGATACAGAAATCACTTCAATTTTATCAGTAATTGTATCTGCTATATTTGGCCATTGTATTTTTAAATTATTTTGTTTAGCAGAGTAAGAGACATATAAATCTAGTTTTACTTGTTCGCCAATACGAATTTTTGTAGAATCGAGTGCCGCACTTATATTTATTTTTTGGCCGATGCTAATTTTAAATAGCAGAAAAAACAGCAAGAATATAAAAAAAGTAATATGTGATTTCTTTAGCATTAATGATTAACGTTTTTTAAATAAATTCATTAATGGTTTGATATAGCTTTCGTGGGTATTTATATTTGCTGAATCTATTCCGGCTCTATTAAAAATTTCTTTTAGATTCGATTCAAAATTTATTTTATTAGTTGCAAATTGTTTTCTGAATAATTTATCGTTGGTATCAATCCATAATATATTACCACTTTCGTTATCTTTTAATTTCATTAAACCTACTTGCGGAATATCCATTTCGGTTTTGTCAATTATTCTAAGCGCAACTAAATCGTGTTTTTTGTTTGCAATTTTAATGGCGTCTTTATAATCATGATTGGATAAGAAATCGCTAATTAAAAATACGATACTTTTCTTTTTTATAACATTGGTAAGGTATTTGAGGGCTAATTCGATATTAGTTTTTTTATTTTCAGGTTTAAATTCGATTAACTCTCGTATAATTCTTAATATATGAGTTTTACCTTTTTTTGGAGGAATAAATTTTTCGATTTTATCGGTAAAAAATATAATTCCAATTTTGTCATTATTTTGAGAGGCAGAGAAAGCAATTACGGCACATATTTCAGTAATTACATCTTGTTTAAATTGATTAGAAGTTCCGAAGGCTCCGCTTGCACTAATATCTACTAATAATACCACGCTAAGTTCTCGATCTTCTTCGAAAACTTTTACAAAAGGAGAATTAAATCTAGCAGTAACATTCCAATCAATTGTTCTAACATCATCGCCAGGAGTATATTCTCGAACTTCTGAAAAAGCCATTCCGCGGCCTTTAAAAGCACTATGGTATTCTCCTGAAAAAATCTGATTACTAAGTCCTCTCGACTTAATTTCGATTTTTCTTACTTTTTTTAAAAGTTCTGATGTTTCCATTTTGTTATAGGGTTTAATCGATAAGATGATAAATAAATAATTTTCATCTTTGGTTTAAATCACTAAGGAACTTCAACGGTATTTAAAATTTCGGTAATTATATTTTCTGAAGTGATGTTTTCTGCTTCAGCTTCGTAAGTTAATCCAATTCTATGTCGCATAACATCAGTACAAATTGCTCTTACATCTTCTGGAATTACATAACCTCTTCTTTTTATAAAAGCATAGGCTTTTGCCGCTAAAGCTAGGTTAATACTAGCTCGTGGTGAGCCGCCATATGAAATTAGTCCATCAAATTTTTGTAATTTGTAATCTTTTGGAAAACGAGAAGCAAAAACAATATCAACAATATATCGTTCTATTTTTTCGTCCATATAAACATCTTTAACAACGGCTCTTGCATTGATAATATCTTCAGGTTTAAGAACGCTATTAGGAATTGGCATTCCGGTGGGTTGAATATTTGATAAAATAATTTTACGTTCTTCCTCTTTATTTGGGTAACCAACTACTATTTTTAGCATAAAGCGATCCATTTGAGCTTCAGGTAAAGGATAGGTGCCTTCTTGATCGATAGGATTTTGAGTAGCTAAAACTAAAAATGGGTTTGGTAATTTAAATGTTTGGTCGCCAATTGTTACTTGTTTTTCTTGCATGGCTTCTAATAATGCCGATTGAACTTTTGCAGGGGCACGATTAATCTCATCGGCTAATACAAAGTTTGCAAAAATGGGGCCTTTGCGAATTGAAAATGATTCTTGTTTTTGGTTATAAATTTGTGTTCCAATAACATCGGCTGGTAAGAGGTCTGGTGTAAATTGAATTCTGCTAAATTGACCATCTATGCATTTAGCAAGAGTATTAATTGCTAATGTTTTAGCCAAACCCGGAACACCTTCTAATAAAACATGACCGTTGCTTAATAAGCCAATCAATAAACGTTCGACCATGCTTTTTTGGCCAATAATTACTTTGTCCATTTCGATAGTCAGCATTTCAATAAATGCACTTTCGCGTTGAATGCGTTCGTTAATTTCTTTAATATCTACCATAAAATATATTTTTAAGATAAGAAGCAAATATAGTATTGATAGGGCTTAAGGCTATTTTTAAGCGAGTTAAAATTTGTTAAGTCAAATGATAAAAAATAATAAAATAGTTAAAAAAATTATCTTTCTTTACGAATAGTTGAAGCAGCTAGAGGGTTCGCGCTGATTTCTTTAAAAAGATTTCGATTTTTAAAAACATCAATTGCGGTATAGATAGCTTGTTTAAATGATTGTTCATTAGCAATATTTTTACCTGCAATATCGTATGCGGTTCCATGATCTGGACTTGTTCGAACAGCATTTAAGCCCGCAGTAAAATTAACACCTTCAACAAAAGCTAAAGATTTAAAAGGGATAAGACCTTGATCGTGATACATAGCAAGAATGCCATCAAACTTTTTATAAGTATCGTTTCCAAAAAAACCATCGGCAGAATATGGACCAAATATTAAACCATTTATTTTTGTTTTTTCGATAGCAGGTATGATGATTTCTTTTTCTTCATTTCCGATAGCTCCGTTATCTCCAGCATGGGGATTTAAAGCTAATACAGCTATTTTTGGTTTTCTAATTCCGAAATCTTTTATTAATGATAGATGAAGTTGATTTATTTTTTCGGAAATATTTTCGATAGAAATTGCTGAAGCAACTTCTTTTAATGGAATATGACCAGTAGCTAGGGCAACTCTTAACCCATTGTTATTACACAATAGCATAAGAGGCTTTCCATTTAATTTTGCGCCGAGGTATTCGGTGTGGCCGATAAATTTAAATTCCTCAGATTGAATATTACTTTTGTTAATTGGAGCTGTTACTAGGGCATCAATATTATTGTTTATTAATGCTTGAGTTGCTTTTTTAAGCGAAAGAAGAGCATATTTACCACCCACTTCGGTTGCTTTTCCCATTTCGATATTTATTTCTTCCTCATAACAAATAAAGACGTTTGATTTTTTATGATTTATTTGACTAAATTCTCGTATGGGATTAAAATTAAATTCTTCTAATCCTAAAGTTTTTCGGTAATAAGAAACGGTTTTTTGAGAACTGAATAGGATAGGGGTGCATATTTCGCTAATTGCGGGTTCCATTAAAGTTTTAAGAATAACTTCTAATCCTATTCCGTTAATATCTCCTTGAGAAATCCCTATTATTATTTTATTATCAATCATAAATAAAATTATTTGATACCGTATTTTGTTTTATATTTTATATAAAGTTCTGTTTGTTTATTTATTAAATCAACTCGTTTTCCTGAAATAAATGCCATTTCAACTTGGTTTGTTTTAATGTCTAAAATATCGCCTGAACTAATCACTAAAGATGCTTTTTTCCCAACTTCAAGACTTCCGATTAGACTTTCTATTCTAAGAATTTTTGCGGCGTTAAGACTAATGCTTGCTAATGCTTCTTCTTTTGATAAGCCATAAGCAACAGCAGCCCCGGCATTAAATGGTAAATTTCTACTTTGCATAGCTTCCATATCTCCTTCAAGTTGCAAGCAAAATAAAACGCTATCTTTTTGTAAAAGATATGGTAATCGGTAAACAATATCAACATCTTCATCAGCATAATCTGGTAAATCGTTTATTCGATTAAGCATAACAGGAATAGAGTTTTTTTTAAGTTCTTTACTTATTTTATAACTTTCTTTTCCGCCAACAATAACAGGATATTTAATTTTGTGTTGATTGATGAAATTAATAGCACTTAAAATATCTTTTGCTTTATCAAGGTGAATATATAAATTAGATTGGCCATTAAATACATTTCGCATTGCTTCAAAACGAATATTTTTTTCAGCATGTAAATTTTCGTTACAATAAAATTTGGCGTCTTCAAAAAAACGAGAGAGGTAATTCAATTCTTCGGTATATTTTTTATTAGATGAATTTGTGAGACCATCTTCTTCGCTCCATTTTTTATAATTCATCTTAGGGTAATTCAGATGAATTCCATCATCAGCTTTTAAAACAGCATCTTCCCAATTCCATCCTTCAAGCGCCATAATTGAAGAAGAGCCACTAATTAATCCTTCGCGAGGGGTAGCTTGTGTGTATAAAATACCATTTGTTTTAACAGTTGGCACGATAAGATTATCAGTATTGTAGGCAATTAAACTTCTTATGTGAGGATTTATATTTCCTATTTCTGAATAATCACGTGTGGCTCTAACGGCTTCTGCATCATGTAAACCTAAAATATTATTTGTATTTATTAAACCAGGATAAACATGTTTACCTTGAATATCAATAACAGTATCGAAAGACTTATAATTAAGTTTTAATCCTTTAGTGCTGGTAACAGTTTCTATTAGGTCTTTATTAATTACAATTAAACTACTCTCGATTATTGAACCATTTCCTATATGAGCAAATCCATTTATGAATGCAATGTGATTATATTTAATTTGAGCAACTCCAATAATTGAAAAATTAAATAAAAGAATTCCTATGATGTGTTTTTTCATTTTTAATTTAATTAAATCAGATTAACGTTGACCAGTTTCTTCTTCAGCTATTCCTTCGATAGTATTGCAATGATATAAGCGCTGTATTTTATTTTTTGCTTTAATTACTTTATTGCCATTTTGTTTTTCGTCGATTAATTTTGAAATAATTCTAGAGCGTTCAATTTTGATTACTTCACGAAGTTTTTCATCTTCAGTTCTATCAAAATAAATTTGTCCGTCAATCATGGTTTTATCAACTTTTGCATAAACGCTAAGTGGATGACTTGTCCATAAAACTAAATCGGCAACTTTCCCTGGTTCAATAGTTCCGACTTTATCATCGATATGAAGTATTTTTGCAGGATTTAGGGTAATTAGTTTTAGAGCTTCTGTTTCAGATAAATTGCCATATTTTATAGATTTTGCAGCCTCTTGATTTAATCGACGAGCCATTTCTGCATCGTCGCTATTAATTGATGTATTTACACCCATTTTCGTTAGAATAGCTGCATTATAAGGTATCGCATCCATTACTTCATTTTTATAGGCCCACCAATCAGAAAAGGTAGAAGCATTAACGCCATGAGCTTTCATTTTGTCGGCTACCTTGAACCCTTCGAGAATATGAGTAAATGTATTAATTTTAAACCCAAAGCTGTCGGCCAAATGAATAAGCATATTAATTTCGCTTTGAACATAACTGTGACAGGTAATAAATCTTTTTTTATTTAATATTTCGGCTAAGGCTTCTAATTCAATATCTCTTCTGAAAACTAAATTTTTATTTTTTTGATTTTCTTTTAAAAAAGTTTGATATTGTTTATCATATTCTTTTGCGCGAGAGAAATAATCAAAGTAAACTTGTTCAACACCCATTCTAGTTTGAGGAAATCTGATAGTATTAAAATCGCCCCAATTACTTTGCTTTACATTTTCTCCTAAAGCAAATTTAATAAATCCATCAGCTTTTTCGTATTTCATCGATTCGGCATTATGTCCCCATCGTAATTTTATTAAAACACTTTGTCCGCCTATTGGGTTAGCTGAGCCGTGTAATATTTGGGCACAAGTTACTCCTCCAGATAATTGGCGATAAATATTAATGTCATCAGGATTTATAACATCTCCCATTCTAACTTCGGCACTGCTGGCTTTTGCTCCTTCATTTACACCAGAAGTAAGCGCAATATGGCTATGTTCATCAATAATGCCTGGAGTAAGATGTTTGCCTTTTGCATCTATTATTTTTACTGAAGTTGTTTTTGGAACATCTATATTAGGAGCTATTCTTACAATTTTACCATCAACAACATAAACATCGTGTTCTTTCAAAACACTATCACTTGTGTTTGTCCAAACAGTTGCATTTTTAATTAAAATAGTAGATGAATTGTTTTTAAATTTATTCCACTCGTCTTTAAACGTTCCATTTATAATGTTTAATGGCTCTCCATAGGCGGTAAAAGGATAAAACACTTTCCCTAAATTTAAATCTATATTTTTAAGAGGTTTTTGTTTTTTTATTGAATCTGCCGAAGAGTTGAATAACAACTCAAAATCGAACCAATTACCAGTAGCTATTTGCGCACGACCATCGAAACGTTTTTGGTTAGCATTATAATAGCCACTTGCGCGTATTATATTGATTGAATCTAGATAAAAATTAAAACTAATTAAATTATTTTTAAACGAGTATTGTATATTTTTTTTTGTAGTATCAATTATTAGCTGTGCGGATGGTTTAGCCAAATCGCCATAAAAATTAAATTGATAGCTTTTTGGCAATAAGGTATTTTTTTCGAATTTTAAAGTATAGTTCCCTCGAATATCTGGTGCATTTAATTCGCTATAAAAAGATGATTCCCCTGCAACCCAATGTTGAATAATATAAGCATCATCCTCAAAAATAGGTTTTGAACTAATAAAAAAGTTAGCAAAAAAGTTTGGCTTTAAAGCACCTAATTGTTTATTGGCATTTATAAAAAATGCTGGATTAAAGGTTAAAGCTTTAAGAGCTGTTTTTTCAGAAAGGCCATATTTAATTGATTTTCGAATGTTTTTAAGAAAACTACTTTTATCTTTTAATTCAGCAGTAGTAAAACAAAATTGAATTCCATTTTTTTCGAGCGAGGCAGGATTAGATGGAGCTAACTCCCAATGTTTTAAATCAGTTAAGGAAATAGATTCGCTATCAAAAGGATCCTCTGCGTCAAAAGCTTCAGGAAAATTAACAGGTATAATAAAATTTAACTTCGTATTTTGTAAATCATTAATACGTTGGTATTCATTGCCGCATCCTTTTAAAATATATTTGATATTAAATTCTTCTCCTATTTTAGCAGCACGCAATGAGTTAAATTTATCATTGGCTTCAAAAATACTTGGCAAACTTTGTAGTTTATTAAATTCATCCAAAGAAATATTATATTCTGATTTATTTTTATTATACCAAATTGCATCGTAGAATGTTTGCCTCAAAAGTGCAATGCCTCCTGTTAATGAACTTGGATAATCTTGAGATGATGAGCCTTTACTAAAAGAGTAAAAGCCTGCAGCTTTATCAATTACAATACTATTATTTTCTTTAGATTGTGTGTTTAAATTAACCAAAACACCACTTCCTCTTACTATACCATCTTTAGAAGAGGATAATACTGCTCCGACCCCATTTTTTTTTAATTCTTCGGCTTGTTCGTTATTGTGTGAAAATAATTTATAGGCCTCTACGTTTGATTTAATTGCCTGATTCCAACCATAAGCTCCTTTTGTATTGCTTTCTATTTGAGGACCAAAGCTTATTTTTTTTTCAGATTTAGGAATAATTAAACCATAATCGCAAAAAATATCTATAAAAGAAGGGTATATGTATTTTCCTTTTAAATCGAAAATGATCGCATTTTTGGGAATTTCTTGTTTTTCACCAATAGCAATTACTTTATCATCTTTAATTATTAAAACGCCATTCTTGATTAGAGTTTCAAAATCAGCATAAATATTTGCATTAATAAATGCGAAAATAGTATGTGATTTAAAGGGCGCACCATTTGAAGGAAAGGTAGTTTGAGAAAAACTTTTAATTATAAAAATTTGACAAAGAAAAAATAGTAATATTTTATTATGCATAAACACCAAAATTAATCAGTTTTAATAAAATAACTAATTCTAAACAGCTTTTTATTCTACTAATATATTGTTAATTTTACAATAAAATTATATGTATAAAGGAATTTTACACTCTCACTATTTAGTTGTTGTTTTGTTTTTATTAATTTATGTAATAAAAACAATTTTATTATTGAGTAATAAAAATGACTTACTCCTAAAGTTTTCAAAAAAAGTAAAAATCGCAGAAATAATTATAAGTGTATTATTTTTGGTTACAGGCATTTATTTGTCGACCCAACTACCATTGGGAGGAAAGTATGATTATTTATTTTGGGTAAAATTAATTATGGTATTTTTAGCAATACCTATTGCTGTAATTGGCTTTAAAAAATCAAATAAAATACTGGCTGCTTTAAGTTTGTTATTAATTACCGGAAGTTTTGGCCTTGCCGAAGTTTATTCTAAGAGAAAGGGAGAACGAAAAGAAGTTATTAATAACGAATTAGCTCAAAATGATGGCAAATCTCTTTATGAATCAAATTGCGCTTCTTGTCATGGTTCGAATGGTAAATTAGGTTTAGCAGGAGCAAAAGATTTAACAGCAACTTTATTAGATGTATCTGCCATAAACAAAATTATTCTTGAAGGAAGGGGTTTGATGAGTGCTATTAACGTAAATCCAGAAGAAGCCAATAAAATTGCCGAGTTTGTTAACGGTAATATTAAAGGCCACTAATTTTATAATGAAATCTGAATTAATTTCTACCGCTATTCCTAATCATTGTTGTGTTTTAATTGGTGTAATTAATAAATTACAAGATAGTGGCTTGGTAAATGAGTACCTGGAGGAATTAGCTTTTTTGGCAGAAACATATGGACTAAAAACAATCAAATCGTTTACTCAAAAATTAGAAAAGCCAGATAAAGCTACTTTTATAGGGAAGGGTAAATTATCTGAAATTAATCAATTTGTTAAAGACCATGCTATTGATGTGGTAGTTTTTGATGATGAATTATCGCCCTCACAACAGCGAAATTTAGAAAAAGAATTGGGGAAAAAAGTATTAGATCGTACCACATTAATTTTAGAAATATTTGAACAGCGGGCTCAAACAGCACATGCTAAAACTCAAGTGCAGTTGGCTCAATATCAATACATGTTGCCACGCTTAACCGGTATGTGGACTCACTTAGAAAGACAACGCGGTGGCACCGGAACGCGCGGTGGTGCTGGAGAAAAAGAAATTGAAACAGATAGAAGGATTGTACGCGATAAAATTGCCTTGCTAAAAGATCGTTTAAGGGATATTGACAAACAAATGGCTACCCAGCGAAAAAATCGCGGTGAATTGATTCGTGTGGCATTGGTGGGTTATACCAATGTGGGAAAAAGTACCATCATGAATTTATTAAGCAAGAGTGATGTTTTTGCTGAAAATAAATTATTCGCCACCTTAGATACAACGGTAAGAAAAGTTACTATTGAAAATGTTTTCTTTTTGTTAAGTGATACTGTTGGATTTATTAGAAAATTACCAACAGAATTGGTTGAAAGTTTCAAATCAACATTGGACGAAGTAAGAGAAGCAGATATTTTAGTTCATGTGGTAGATATTTCGCATAAAAATTTTGAGGAACATTTAAATGTTGTAAAACAAACCCTTCAAGATATTGGAGCTTCAGATAAGCCGGTAATTTTAGTCTTTAATAAAATGGATGCATTTTCATATATTAAAAAAGATGAGGATGATTTAACACCACTTGTGAAGGAAAATATTTCCTTGGATGAAATAAAAAATACTTGGATGAAAAATTTAAACACTCGTTGTTTATTTATAAGTGCTCATAAAAAAGTGAATATAGATGAATTCAAAAAAACTTTATACGATTTTGTAAAAGAATTGCATATAAAACGTTATCCATATCATAATTTACTTTACTAATTTTAATAAAAAATCGGATATAATTAATCATATTTTGAATATAGAATTTAAATATGCGCAACCAGTTGATTTATTAAAAGTTGTTCAAACCTATAATTCTACTATTGAATCTCGAATGGTAACTGCTGATACAGAAATTGTGAGTGTAGATGATAAGAAAAAATGGTTTGATTCACATTCTGCCGAAAAAAGGCCCTTATGGATAGTAATTGCAGATGGAAATTATGCAGGTTGGATGAGTTTTAGTTCTTTTTATGGAAGGCCAGCATATGATGGCACAGTAGAACTAAGTATTTATTTAGAAGAAAAATACAGACAGTTTGGTATAGGAAAAAAATGTTTATCAA
>Ga0209297_1000482_pt1 | contig 25407 bp, 32 predicted proteins | sample S_130805_MF_Meta_FD_187322 | JGI IMG/M metagenome (GOLD analysis project Ga0209297, IMG submission 187322) | Freshwater microbial communities from Lake Simoncouche, Canada to study carbon cycling - S_130805_MF_MetaG (SPAdes) (version 2) | ecosystem: Environmental > Aquatic > Freshwater > Lake ...
TTAGCAGGAATCTGAACACTTGATAGTGCAGGATTCATTACTAACTGTTTTAACTGCTCATCGGCAGCATCGATTTGTACTCTGTCTGATAATTCTTGAATAAATTCAGCTAATGTCATAGTGTTTTTCCTTGCGGACTTTTATGTTTATGCAAATATAAGATATTGCTAAGCATTTTTAAACTTATCTCTCAATTCTTTAGGCACTACTGCAGCACTAACAGGATAAAGCTGATGGTTACAATTGTAACCTCCGCGATTTATGCGGAAGTTAGAAGCATTTGTGCCCGCAATCATACCTTGAGGCAGACCTGTTTTTTCATAGATGGGAACTTGCTCTCCGCAAATATTACCACTTACAATCTCTTCAAGTTGACTTTGATGTATGTAAGGCATACAAGTTTTCTTTGCTGCTATTAGTGCATCGCAAAACGGCCTTGAGGTATCCTTCAGTGAGCCATCATACTTATACCATACTAATCCTAAATCATCAGTTAGCGTTGCATTGTAGTTAGCACTAAACTGATTCAAGCTATCTGTTACAATCTGCTTTGTATATCTCACTAATCTTCCATCACCAGTATCAGTGTTAAGCATGAACTCACGAGCTTGCTCGATAAAGTCTGCTCTACTTCCGCCTGTTGTTACATTCTTAACTAAGATGTCTTTGATTGGTCCTGTAAAGTTAGCTGCTATTGCATCCTGACCTAACTGCTCAATCACGCTATCCTGTGCAAGCTGTTGTATCTGCTCAAGCACTGATGGCACTTTATATTTGCCTACCGTTGCAGTAAAATAATCACGCTGTAATGCTGAGATAGTTTTATAATCTTCAATAATTGCATCGAGATCATCTTGATATTCCTTGCTGAAGATAGTCTTATCAAGTTCTGCCTTAATCTTTGCAATAGTCTTGATGTTTTTAACCGAAGGCTTGATTTGTCCGTTGGATGTTTCCAATTCAGCAGATAATTCTAATACGACCTTATAGGCATCTTCTTGAAGCTTTGGCATCTTAGTATTCCAAGCATCAATTCGAGCTTCTATAAGGTCTGTAATCTGCCTTATTATTGCATCTGCTTTAGCCATCTATTATGCTAATGGAGTTGGAGGTAATGGTTTCTTGAATTCAGCAGCGTATTTCTGCATGATTTGTTCCTGCTCAGTATATGCTAAATCTGCAAAGCCTTCCACTTCTGATAAAGCTCTTGTTACAAATTTGCTGATATTTGCATGGATAACTAAATCTGCCTGGTCTACTGCTCCAAATGTTCTTTGCAAGCTAATGTTCTCTTCAGGTACTCCTGCGAAAGGATCAAGTTTAAGTTTTAATATCACTAAGTCTTTTACTTTAGATTCGTTAAATTTCTTGTCTGCTAATTCAATCTGTGCTGCGTTGATAATTGCAGGATCAACTTTTGCTTGTACCATAGATGTTAATTCATCTACTAATACTTTTCCACTAAGCATATCATAACGCTCAGGAACTGGGATATAAGGAAGCAATTCATTGATATCTATGTTCTGTGCGTAGTGCCTCCAAGCTAAGATATCATAGCAAACTTCATCCATGATTCTTACTATGTCCTCTGCAATAGAATGCACGAAGCTGTAAAGCTCTTCTCTATCTACTTGCTTAGCAACTCCTGATTGAGCTATCGGTGTTTCAGCTAAGAACTCCATACTGATAGCACTTAATGCATCGTAAATATGCTGTCTGATTCTTTCTTCTTGTAGTCGAGCAATCTCAGTTTGCTTCTGAACGTAGCCAATTGGAGGAGTAATAGCGTTATTCTCTCCAGCTTTTGGCATTGGCATAACTACATGCTCGAATGGATTCAATGGAAGCAATCCTTTGCCTGAACAGCTCGGACATGATATAGGTGCTGAGTTCTCTCGTGGAATCTCTCCCACTCCTTTACATCTTCCGCACTGCTGAGGCTGGATAGCCCACATAGTTGAGTGAATGTGCTGCACAATCTCAGCTTGCAAATCACTGTACTCACGCACTGCTTCATTAAGCATTGGCACGATTCCACTGATACGAGATTCATATAGTGTGCAATGGTTGCCTTGTTGGACTACCATTCCGTTCATGTGGCGAACAGGTATGTAACCTAACACATTTGGAAACTGAAACACTTCACTTATCTTACCATTCTTCTCTTCAAATACTTGGAAGATATCAGGCTGAATCAAGAAGAATCTTCTACCATTAGTAAAGTAGTAATCATCTTCTTCATAGCTGAACATCTCTGCATCTTGTAACAGATAGAACTCGTTGATACGATAATCTAATACCTGTGCTGATGTAAAGATTCGAGGATATGGTTTGAAGTATTCATTCTCTTGTATCTCATAATTAATAGGCATAGTTAATACCACAGCATTAGCATCTATCAAGTATGGTTTAAATGCCACGCTGAACATCCAATTAGTGATGCTACTGTTGCGAGGCAAGTCTTTCATTATGTACTTCTCAGGAGCTTCATCCTCCGCAATAAATGCAGGAATATTAGTTGGGAAGCTTATCATCCAATCAGAAGACTTACGGATCTTCATCAAGCTGTTGTACACTTTCGTGAAAACTGGCTTAGTGATTGGAGTGAATATCTTTTTACGATAGTTTTTAATTTCTTCACTCTCCGCTGGTCTGCGTTCTGATATCAGATCATCAGGAAATTCTCCATCAGCATGGATAGCTAACTCTTCAGCTAATTCTACTGCATCATGGTAGTATGAATGTCTGTATTTAGAACTTAAATACGGCTCAAGGAATGCTGGTGTTACTGCTGCCATTAAATTACTTTTCTTTCACTTAGTTGGTTAAATTTTTGAGCAATTTTCATGCTCGGCATGTTCATCCTGAAGGATGCGTTTTTCGCAAGCTCATCATAAACTTGCATTTGTTGTTGAGGAATAAATTTACCTCCTACACTGAAAGCCATCCAACCTTTCTTAATAGCCATTGCTCCCGGAAATCCTTTCATCGCAGGCTGCCAATAGGTTGGCTGATATGGTGCTTGATGTGGCTGATGATTCACGCTAATCAGTGATAAATTAAAGTAAGGCTCATCAGGTCTATCTCCAGCGAATTCTCTTACCTTTAACTTGTTATCATCGTAGTACATCTCAGCATTAGCAAAGATAGTATAAGTTAAGTCATTTTTCTTGAAGTAAATCCATTCAGATGATAAATCATACCACTGCTCTACTTCTCCATAAGCCTCTGCAATATCTTCTTTTGTGGTCCATTCGCTAATTCCTTTCACTATATCATCCTTGCCACGATTAGCCATAGTCCATTGGACCGTACTCATAGACCTCCAAAACTCGTTGAAGTTTGCCATCGGACTGAATATCATGTCTGCATCTACAAATAATGTTTCCTCGAAAGGACTCAACTCTGCAAGATGAAACTTATTCACTAATGGTTTCTCCACAGCAGGCTCGATGATGTGATCAAATATCATCCTTTGTCCAGGATGCAAATGTCTTAATCCTTCTTCATCAGCAATCACTGCTACCTGAACATTCATATCCGCTGACTTAGCTGACAAAGCAAGATTGTAGGCATATCTGCCATACAATGGATGCTTCATTGCTATTGTTACTATTCCTCTCATATACAATTTTTGTTATACAATGTAGGCTCATTCTGTGCCATTAGAGCCACTTTCGATTGAGCAAGGTTATATTTACCATTCTCACCCCATTCAGGCTCGTAATCCTCTGCAATGCAGAAGAACTGATTATTTTCTATTAGTAATGTATCTGATAATAATTGAAGTCTAATGACATCATGAGTAGGCTCATCTACATAGTCAAACCATGCAGTTCTAACTTTTCCACTCTGAGCAAATGGTCTGCTCATTGTTCCATCTGAATACAAGTATTGTTCAGTTTTAACAGGATACATCGGATTGAATTGAAGCAATCTCAATCGCTGTCTTAATCTAAAGAATACATTTGATCCTGAAGCATTAAAGAAGAAACCAAAAGCATAGCCTTGATTAGTACCTTGTACCATTACTGAGCAGTCATGAGATCCTGTTGCCTTATAATTTACAATCGTATAAGATTGCGTAGTGATTCCTGCACACTCATCATCAATACTGATAGTGTAGCAATCAGAAGTAAGACTACCACCTGGCACATCACATGATTCTATACTATTCCAATCAAAGCACCATATCATTCTATCTTTGTAGTAAGTAATTGGATTAGTAACACTACTTGAATCATACCAAATTGAAGCACAAGAGCCATCAGGATAAGTAACTGATATACGCTGATCGTAGCACATCTCTTCAAACTTGATGTCATAAATAACTCCATTCTGTGCTTCAGGATTAGCTAATATAAAAGGCTGTGCTGTTGCTCCTGAATATGTGAAGAACTCTGCAAACTCTCCATTCAAATAAGTCTTTGATAGTGTAGCATTCGCACTATCTTGAATCTCCATATAAGCAATGGTATCTTCAGGCATATTCATTACTTTGTAACTCAACTTATAGTCAGTTCCATTGATAATACTATTGAATATTGTCAAAGGATATGCAGTAGCTACTGATCCATCAATCTTTTGCCATCCATTTACTGACTCGACATAAGTCCAATGTGCATTCACGCTACTATTAGGTACTACGCATACTCCTGATGTAATATTTCTAATCTCTAAATTCTTAATCGTAACTGCTGAAGTATTGCAATAAAAAGCAAAATCTAAATTGATATAAGAACTAACTATCAAACATCTTCTTCCATCAATATTAGTTTCAAAGTTGTTTAATAAATTAACGAAGTTCCAACTATTTGTAATAGCATTACCTAAACCAATTTTGAAATCTCCTCCATTATCATAAGTAAATTCAAAGCTGATTAAAAATACATCTCCAACTGCTCCTGGTAATGTTTGTCCTAAACCTATTTGAGATGCAGTAGGATCTGATGTTGCTCCATCAACAGTCCAAGTCCATGTAGTAGGTGCTCCTATTACAGTTCCTGTTGCAAAATTATACTCATTCCAATTGCTTAAGTCATTTGCAAAGCTTCCATTATTTACTACATCATTAAATGTAGTAATATCACAAGCATAAGTTGTTCCTACAGGCTCATTCATAAACTGAATGCAAGTAGTATCTCCAGCTTGTGCAAGTTGTGCATATGCTCTTGTATCATTATTTAAACAAGGCTGACCTGCGAATAAAGGATCTTCAAATAATATTGGTTGGTTAGGTATAAAACTAATTGCCATTATTCTTACTTATTAATTTGATAGTAGCCATTCCTCTTGTATGGTTATAGGTTAGTTCCGATATCCATCCTCTGCGATAAGGCTGACCATTCATGTTAAATTGCACTGTTCCGACTGTGTTTGCCATGATGATATCGAAATCATCTTGACACATTGGATATTCCATCTCATAAAGATATAACGGAATATCAGTATTATCTACTGTTACAAAGATACCTCCACCGATTGAATTATCCACGCATTCTAATGATGAATTAGCCTCAAATTGAGCAGTAATTGCAAGCGTTGAAGCAGTCTTTTGAGCCTTAAATATTACATACCAGCCATCATTCAGGATCAATGGCCCAGTGAAATTATATCCTTGATTAGGATTAGCCTGACTCATTGTGATTAAGTTTCCAAATTGGTTATTGCTTTGCAATGTACCTCCAGCATCATAAATGAATGCATAAATTCCAACCGTACAACTTTGCGTGCTTGTAGTGTATCCTGTGCTCGTTGCAGTTAATGCTATATTGAAATTGAATACTCCTGCAATAGGTGCTGTGAACTTATTCGCTCCATCAAAATGACTTCCATTATTGAAGATAACATTAGTGAAGTTCATCGTAGTTAACGCTCCAACAGCATAAGCAGTTAACTCAGTAGCTTGGAATTCGCCTTCTCCTTTCACTCCTGTGTACTGAGCTAAATCTCCTGGCAGTCCTCCACGATATCGGTTAAGAATGTAGCTATTAGTTAAGTTAGTATTGAAGTAATAATATATTGGCGGATTAATTAAACCTAAGTTGTTATAGTTCCATGTTTGGCCTGATGTAGGAGAGAAGTATTCGGTTTCAACTAAGAATAAATTACTATCATAATCTTGAGATCCATTTAAACTTTCAGCAATCACATTGCTGGATGTAGCCCAATCAGTGCCTAACTCAAGTGCTGTGTCGATGTTACATTCTCCTTGCACAATATACTCTTCAGGACCAAAGCCAAAGAAGTGTATCTGCTCAGGAAACAATCCTTGATCAGTTACTACACTACTTCCTACATTAACTTTAGCGTATATACTTTTAGTATCTACTTTGCTGATGATTTCATATACATCCGATGCAGTAAAGATATTTGCATTGGTATATTGGTAATCTCTATTCTCAATTCTGATAGTCGGATATTCTCCATATGGATTCTCAACAATTAGTACTAATGGAATTCTGCGATTAATCTCATTGAATAAATCATCAAAGCTAAACTGCGATTGACTAAAGTCATTAGTTCCGCTACCATTTCTAATATTGATACCTGTTGTAATGCATAGACCTTTCCATCCAAATCCCAATAGTGAGCCTTCCATTTCATCAGTGAATGAAGTTGTCTGTAAGTAATCAGATGTAAACTGAAGTCTTCCATCACTCATAAACTTAATCAGGTATTCAAATGCATCATAAACTCGATAGCAATTGACATCTGCTCGTGCAACACCTAAAGTAGAAATATCTAAAAAGTCCACTTGATATACTGGAGGAGTTGTTATGGTTACTCCATTCTTACTCTTACCTGAATCTAATGTAGTGCTGATGCTCTTATTGTTATTAATCATTGCAAAGTATGAGTTATCCTCAATCTTCACTGTTGCAGTGCAAGTCCTCTCATTAAATTGGATATCTGACATAAATAAGTTACCACGCAATAATGTGCGGTAAGTGATTCCATCAGCACTTATTCTCACTTCAAATTTAATCTTAGTGCAATAGCCATCAGTACGAAGCTTTGTATATAAATAATCATAAGCTTCTCCAGTGAAATCGACATCAGTATCTTGATTAGCAAGTACTGAATTATACTCATAATCTCGCTTGATAGTTGTTTCGATTTCTTCCCATCCTTTGGGAGCATCAAATATTATATCATCTAAAAGAAACTGCATCATGATCTTCTAAGGTTTTGACCTCTTAATAATTCTTTAGCCATCGCTCTACCTATCATCCCAGCATTACCTACTTCAACTGTCTTATTCTTTCCAAGTGCTCTGCTCAATGCATAAGTATCAACGGAAGCAGTTACTGATTGTCTGCCACCTGATGAAGTTCTGCTCATCACGAAGTTATTAATCTCGGATGGACTAATCTTCTTCTCGTAGATGGCTTTGATAGTAGGATGATATGCTCTGTTAGTCTTAGTTGGAATCACTGCCTCACCTGGCTGAAGTATTGCATGAACTGAATCTCGGCCCATATCAATACCAGGTACTGATAGAGTTCCTTTAGCAAATTGTGGAGGTCTTTGTGCTATGATTGTAGCTAAGTTTAATGCTCCTACTGTTGCCGCTAATCCGATTGCATATGGTACTAAGTTTGGAGGCTGAACTCCTAAAGCATTAATAATACCTTGAGCAATACCAATAGTTGCTGCTGAAATTTGAGCACGTTTATCAGCTTCCCATTGCTTTCGTTTTAGCTCTCTTAATTTTGCATTGTAAGTCTTTTCATTGACTAACTTCTTATCATATTGAGCTTGTAATTCACTAATCTCCTGATCAGTTTGTGCTCTTTGTAATGCAGCTAAGTTTTGAGAAATAGAAGAGATTGAATCAGCAACAAATTTAGCCGTAGCAATTCTATCTTGAGCGGCTTTTTCATCTGCTTTTTTCTGGTCATCTGCTTGTTTTTCTTTAGCTTTTAATTGCTTATCACCTTCTTCTACAACTGCTTCGGTTATTTGTTGGTTTAATGCTATTTGATCATTAGCATATTGAGCCTTAATTGCAGAGGTATCTTTTCCTGTTACTTCAGCATAATATACTTCTCGTGCATATTGCTCATCAAGAATATCCATCTGAACTTGTAACTCTGCAATCTTATTACCTTTAACTAATAATAATCTAGCACGATTCAATTCATCTTGAAGTTTTTTCTCAAGTGCAATTCTTTCTTTATTACGCTCTTGAACTCTATCAGCTTCAAGCTTTCCTTCAGCATCCATTTCAGCAAATATTCTCTCCCATTGTTGCTGTCTTTCTTTCTCTGCTCTTTCACGTTCAGCTTTATTTTTTGCACTCTTTACTTTATTTTGTTCAGTTAACTTTTCATTTTTAGCTTTATTATCATTTATTTCATCAATATTTTGTTGCTGTATTTCATTTGCCGCAGTTTTATTAATAACATTTAATTGCTCTTGAAGTGCCTGATTTGATTCTTTTATCTTAGCATTTTTTTCTTTTTCAGTTCTAAGTTGAGATTCAGCAGCAGTAGCATTTGCTTGTAGTGCTTTTCTCAATTCGGGATCTCTTTCCTTAGCAGCATCAGCTCTTAATTCTCTAGCATCTTTTTCTAATTGAATAATTTTTTGATTGCTTTTTATTTGATCATCTGTTAAGCTTTTAGTTTTTTTACTTAACTCATCAGTATCTTCAAGTCTTTTAAGTTCTATTTTTTCTCTCTCTCCAGCTTGTTTAGATAATTCTCCGTTTGCAACTCGTAAATCAATAGCTGTTTGTTTTTCCTTATTTTTTAATTCAACAGTTTTTTTCTTTAAATCTGCTAATTCTTTTTCATTTAATATAGCTTTATTCTGTTCTTGATTTAATAAAATATATGCACCAACAAGAGCACCAATGGCAGCTACTGCTAAGAATATTGGATTAGTAGCTAATGATGCAGTAAATCCTTTTTGAGCTACTGTTGCTTCAGTAGTAGCTATTGCTTCAGCTTCTGTTGCTACAGTTAATGATTCCTGTGCTGCAGTGGTAAATCCAAGCACTATTTTTACATCCTGAAGTGATTCCTTTAAAGCACCAAATGAAGCAATTCCTTGCGTTATATTCAACGCACCTTGCAACTTCATAGCAAGCTCCTCCACTTCCTTGTTCTTCACTCCAAAGGCTTGTAATGCACCTGTAGCTACAGCGAAAGCACCTACTACTCCTTGAGCAAGGTTGCTAAATGCTTTTGCCTTAGCTTCAGGATTTAATAAGTTAACCTGGCGATTCAAATCGCCCATCTGATCAGCAAGTGCTCCAGCTTTAACTCTCGCTGCATTGGCTTCCTTACTGAATTCTCCGTACTTCTCCGCTGCTTTCTGAGCCTCTTCTTTGGCTTGCTTAACTTGTGTACGTAAACTAACAAAGCCATCTCCAGCATCTTCTGCTGATTGAGATAGCTTGTCGAGTGAAGCTACTTCTTCATTAGTAACTTTATTTAGAGCTTTTAACTCATCGGTTGTAGTTTTGACATCCTTACTATCAATGTCAAATACTATCTTGACTGTTTCCATTAACCTTGACCTCTTGAGAGTTTCACATAATGCTTGCTTGTCTTGAGCTTACTGCTCCTTTTTTTGGAATGCTTTCCTGGTCTGCTTACCTTTCCTTTTTTCCTGTATAAAGATACAACCTTAATCGCCTTTGCCATTATCTCTCAATCACTTTTTTAACTGATCCATCAGAGTATTGATATATCTTTAAATTGCCTATTACAGTAATTTTAATCAAGTCAGGTACTTGAATGGATGGAGCAGTAGTCGTTGAATAGATAGTGCTGTAAACACTTCCGTAAGTGCCTGTGCTATTACACTCTCTTCTATATCTCCATTCATAGTTAGTATTCGCCTTTAAATTGGTAGCAATCCAATTATCAGTTGTATCTCCCACAATTTTAGTTGTCCAAAATGTTACTCCTGCCTTGCGATATTGTATCTTATATCTTACTCCACAGCTATCATCTACCCATAAGAACTTCAATGCTGTACTTCCAACGCTATCCACTACCATAATTGGAAGATCACACTGGCATAAAGTAGTAAAGTATTTTGTTGTACTATATGCTGAAAGTGTAGTTCCATTGATGGAAGCAATTGCATACTCATAGTCTGTTGATGTAGTCAAAGCATAGATTATCTTGCTTGCCGTATCAGGCAAAGTGATGTACTTCCAAGTTGCTGCACCTACTGCACGATACATGATTTTGTATCCATTAGCACAGGTATTCTTGGTCCATGATAATGTTACTGATGTACCTTTCGGAACTCCTACTATATTGGTAGGAGATTTAAAGCACTCATTAATGATAGTTGAAACCTTATAAACTGAATCGCCTGATGTGCCTCCATTATTATTAGCAGCCATCAACGCTCCACTCATCTTTACTTGTCCTGATCCAAGAGCAGGTGCAACCCAATTCCATGACCATGATGATTGACTATTCCCACTTTGAGTATGTGTGATGTACTTCGTTCCTGTAATCTTAGTCTTAGTAGTATTAGTAACTATCATCGTGCCTTTATAGTTACCTAAGCTATCTTGAGGTGAAGCTTGAAATCCAAATCTCACATAAGTAGGCTTATTAACTGTAGCAGTGAATGTGTAAGTTTGTCCAGGTACATATCCAGTGCTTGGAATGTTACTCGTGATCTTCGCAATAGATGTATCTGCAAAGACTGCCGTTCCTGAATGACATCCTGAATAAGCACATGATCGATAGTTAGATGCCTTATCATATGCATAGCCTGAAGGTGCTCCATCAGGAGAGCTGATGATGTTTTGTGTTAATCCTGCAACAAGCAAGATGATTGCGATAAATGTAATTGTGTTTTTCATGTTATTCAACTATTTGCCAGTAAACTGTGCCGTTATCATTTATGTTAGTGCTTCTAATCTCGAAGCTAACTTGATTAATTGTGTTCGGTGCATAGATGTAAACATTGCCTATGGCCGTAGTGTTATCCTGATTCCTTGTTAAGATTACAGCCTTGCCAGCATTGAAGTTAGTAACAGTTACTCTGCCTGCTGTCAGGTCTGCAAAGCCTGATGTTTCATAATTCACATCTGGAGTATCAGTGGATGAAATCTCTTGATTCACTCCATCTTCTATCCATTCGTAAATGATATCCTTTCCCATATTAGTAGTAATAATAAAATGCGATAGTTCCTCCACTATTGACTTCGGTAAGTGTTCCTGCTGTTGCAGGCAGTGTAGTGAATGCTAATGATTGACTAAAGGCTGCAAAGCCTACTGGTCCTATATTAGCCTGACCTTTGATGTCAAAGATAGATGCACTTGATTGGCCTGTGATAGTTCCTGATGCTGCATTACTAAAGTAAGCAAACCAGTATAAACCTTTTGTCAAGGCCACTGATAATCCTGTAATAGACCTTTGTCCTGTTGAGCCATCTAAGGCAACAGTTCCAGCATCTAATAATCTAGTCAATGGTTGAGTAGTGGTAGGATCATTAGTATAAATACCAAGTCTGCAAAGTGAAGCAGCAGGTCCTAATGTATTAACATTGATTCCTAATCGAGTTATAGTTATATCATTGTCAAGTAGGAAAGGCACATATCTTATAGCTCCATTAACATTACCAAACGATGCATTACCTAAAGGAAGCATTCCATTTGTGTACCATCTTGAAGCTTTACGAAACTGACCATATCCCACTTGCTTATTGTTGAATGTACTCCAATCAGTTGTATTCAATGCACCTCTGTTAGTTGCTGATGCCGTTGGAAGATTGAAGGTATGAGTAGTACCTGTCGATGCAATATTAAAATCAGTTCCGCTTCCATTAGTAGCTAATGTCTGAGCAGCTCCTGTTAATGAATTGATAGCAGTGATACCTGTGCCTGCCATAATACCACTCTGCTGTGTTATAGTGAGTATAGTAGATTGTATAGCAGGATGTGGATATGGACTTGTTTGAATAGATTCAGAGTATATAGACATATTAGCATCAGCACTTGCCCAATATAATTCTATAATATCTCCTGCTACCAATTGAATAACATAATTCCAAGCAGCCATCATATATGCTGGTGAATTACCTTGTAAAGATAAATTACCTGCACTACTTGGGATATCAGTTCCATTTCTTCTTAACCAAAAGTTTGCAATATCAACACCTGAATCACTCTTATCTAATTGAGAAGAGAACTGTAAATTATAAATTCCTGTATTAGCAACAACAATCTCAGAAGTCATTGTTCCTGTATATGTAGCAGATGTCCTAAGTTGAGAAACTGATACTACATAAGTACCTATTCCTCCTGTACCACTTGTAAATGCAGATATAAAAGTTCCTGCTGTTATACTACCTCCTGTTAATACCATGCCCACCTTTAATGTTCCAGATGTAACACTTGTAACATTTAATATAGTTCCTGCTCCTGCACCACCATTATTTATAGTTCCTGTAAATACAGCAGTTTGTGTTTGTAATGAAAATCCATTAGCTAAATCAGTAGTATCAAATTTTACTGCTCTTGGAGTATTTGCAGTTGGATTATCTTGTGTTGTAGAATCTGAAATTGCTAAGTAGTAACCTGTCGGAGTTGCAGCAGGTTGAGCTGTCCACTTTAATCCTGTTGCAGTAGAACTATCTGCTACTAACATCTGCGTATCTAATCCTACTGGAAGCCTTGCATCAGCACTTGCATCATGAGTATAAATATCTCCTTTCGTAGTTAACGGAGATGAGCCTCCTCCTGCATAGCTATCAATGATTGCTTGAATTGCTGCAAGTACTGTAGCCGCTGATCCTGTTGGAGTAGTGAAGTCAGTGTATGCTATGGTCCATGATTGGCGGTAAGCATTGTTCTCAACTCGATGAGATGTGAATACAATGTACTCACCTTGCAACTCTACTGAGCAATAGCATTTCTTGTAATAATAACTACGCAAGCCATCATTCAATTCTACTTCCGTAGCACTATAGTCAGTTAGTGAGTAGCTCATATTAGATACTTAATGCTCCTACGATTAATGTATAAACTGCTCCTACATCTAATGTAGTTCCATTCATGATATCAAAATATTCTCCTGCTGAAAATGATATCTGTACATTCTGATATGATAATTCAAATAATTCTGCAGAGCCTGAAACTTGATTATTGATTAAAGTTAAGCTAACTGCATTTGCTGGAAGATAATAACTATATGCAGTAGTACTATCTCCTGTTGATGTATCAGTGTTATAATTATCTACTACTTCATAACTAAAATTTAAAAATCCGTTTGCTACTGTTGCTGCAAAGTTTTGAGCTCCTTTTGCGTATGTTATTGATGCTGGCATTGTGTTGTTTTTTATTTTTATTTGTCTTGTTTATATGTGTGTTCTAAGAGAAGCATATACTCCCACAGCGTTAATTTGTTACAATTTACTCCATACCTCTGATTCAGTATGGTCCTTTGAATGAATCCATTCTCCGCATTCTTTGCCATCACATATCCTGCAGCTTCATCAATTGATGCCCCGCCACCTTGTCTATCACTGACAAACATATCGCTAAATCTTGCTCTGATAGCGTTGGCAACGGTACTATATCCTTTAGCTGCATCACGATAAAAAAATCATTGACATCTCCTGCCTCCTTCCAGCGTTTGATTTTCTCTTTCGCATACTCAGGATCATAACTGTATGGACTCTCATTCTTATCGAAGAATGCAACCGATGCAAACTTATAAATGAGGTCCGTAGTAGGTACTACGAAATCCAATCTCTCTTTAAGCATCGATACTATCTTCCACAACTCACTAACCTTAATCTGCTTCGGATCATTTACAATCTCATCGAATCGCTCAATGAATGTCTGTAAGTGTTCCTTCTGAAGCCTCATGTTCCACTCTTCGTACACCTGGAGTGCTGTCAGTCCTCGACTTGAGAAGGTATTAAAGTAATCCTTCAATCGATAGTACTGAACTCCGTTACTAATAAAGGCAGGCTCAATCACATGTCCTTCTTCTAACTGCCAAACTGTTTTGCCTGTTACCTTAGTAGATAACTTAAGCCATGCGTTTTTCGTAGTAATCTTTAACTTCTTGAATCGCTGTTTCAATCTTTCCATATCTTTTTATTCCATTGTAAATCAATTCCCATCTATTCCACTTGTCAAGCTTGAACTCATGCCCATCAGGATGCTTCCATCTGTAAGCCTTGCTCATACAAGCACATCTGCCTCGTGCTCTATAACCTATGCTTAATAGGTAATCATTAATATCCGTCATCAATTAGCTTCTTATATATGATTGTGTTCACTGCTGCCAATGCACAAATATAAAGAACTGCCTGAATTATAGCAGGAACTAAATCACTCCAATCAATGAATCCTATCAGATATGGCCAGCTATGAACGGAAGCCATGCAAGTTACACAACCTGCAATTGGCATCCACATCTTGCCCATGTATTCCTCGCCTAAATCATTCAACTTCTCGAAGATCATTCCTTCTTCAAAGGCTAATCTCAATCCGTTAATGTAAAGAGAATTGAGTAATAAGAATAATAGTGTCTGTTCCATTAGTCAGTTACATTTACAGTTGTTCTGAATGTTAGCGTTGCACAGGTATATTCAACTCCATCTACTACCCAACTCACAGCATCTCCATTAGTATCTTTAATAGTCATTGTATAGAAGCTATACTGGTTAAACATGCCAGCCGTAGCAAACCATTGATAAACGGATAAGCCACCTTGAGCAGTATCACTATAAGTGCCTTGCTCCCAAATCACTCCTGAAGTGTTATCAGTGTAGTAAGCTGTATAACTGCCATCAGCCAAACCAAGATCAAGATAAAAGCTATCAGTACCACACTGAGTAAGCTGAATAAATTGGCAAGTGTTGCACAATGTGGGTACGGCAGATCCTGTAGCAAAAGCAGCAGGATAATAATTATCTTCAGTTTGGATTACAATCATTACAGGAACATCAACAGGATTAATAACATTAAATGTTATAACGGAATCAGTGCCTGTATTCAAAGTAGTTGGTCCACTAATTGAATAAGTTATTGTTGCTCCAAATAATAATAAGCCATCAGCTATTATCTGATCGCCCCAATTTATCAACGATGCATTAGCAGTTAGGTTTGCACCATTGCCATTTATTGCAGTAGTGTACATAAACCAATAAGGCAGATTGCCTAGCTCATTTCCTTTGATTGTGATTGATGTCGTATAGTTTGCCATGTTACAAATATACTAATTAAAAAAGCGAATCCAATCTCTATGGAAAGAATTGCAGTAATACCTGAAGCAGTCCAATAAATCGGCCTTCCTCAAGTCTGTTCTTCTATCCTTGATGATATCGCCTTCGTTATCAACCTCCACATACTTCAAGTCCTTGATAAGCCACTCACATGAAGGATCTATCTTGATGCAATAGTTCTGAAGCAAACTATTCACGAGCACTCGCGTATCTCTGATGGATGGATTGACTGATGGCTGTTTCATCTGTGCTCTGCCTAACCTCAACTTCGTAGCCACTACATCATAGTAGCCTAAGTTACCTTGAGTCAAGGCTGACCTGTTAGCTCCAGTGCTATCACCAGTAATGATGAAGGAAGCTTTAGGAAAGGCCACTATTATCTGATCACATAGCTGATAGATGTCAGAGTTCTTCAGATAGAACTCCTTAACTACATTAATACAACCGTTAATCTGTTGGACCGCTATGCATGTGATAGGATCAACATTGAAGTCAAAAGATAAGTATAGATGCTGGCTTGAATCGTACTCCACAGGATGGATATGCTTAGTGTCAAAAGCATAAGCAAAAGGATTATTCGTAACATCGACATCCTCCGCAAGTATCTCACATCGGAAAGTAAGCTCATCCAACTGCTCACGCAAGTGATCCACTTCCACTGGATCAATGTGAGGATTATCATAAGTGCTCAGGTTAAAGGCTGACCAGGACTCATCCTCTTTATTGAATAACTCTTTAAAGTAAGTCTGCCCGAACTTCGGAGTAGATAGAATCCATGCATCTCCTTTGAAGTCGAGTAGTGTAGCCATGATAGTTTGATTCCACGCCTCTCTAAACTTCTTAGCCTTCTCAGCTTCATCAATCACTACTCTCGCATACTTCCTTCCTCTCCCACTATCAGGCTCATCCATACTCCAGAAGTCAATCACTCCGCCTGTTATCAATCGCATCTGCTTTGTCTGCTCATTCTTGGATTCAATCACGCTCTTAAGTGCTGTCTTGAGTTCAATCCATACATCATTCAAGTCCTTATATGTCGGTGCATAATAAGCACAAGGTAAGCCATCAAGAGCAACCTGCGGAAGCAGTTCGTTTACTGCCAGCGTAGTCTTACCCCATCTCCGACCAATCTTAAGAACATTGTACCTGGACTTATCGCCAAGTACTTTAGTCTGTCCTGAATGAAGCTCTTTAAGAGTTACTGTTATCTCACTCACGCACTACTCTGATTGTAATGTTATTATCATCGGTCTTAATCTCTTGACTGCTCATCTTCGGATGCAGATAAGGCAAGATATCAGTAATGGCCTTGAGCCTATCCTTAGGCTGCAAAGCATTCATATCAGCAGCGAACTTGTATAAGTCGTACTCATCAAGGTAATCCTTGAATACATCCTTAATCCAGTTCTTATCTCCTATCATATTATTTTCCTTTACTCTTCTTTACTTTGTTAGGCATCTTCTTCCACGCTGCCTTGCTTGTCTTTTTAGACATCTCTTTAGCAATCTTCGGATGCGTTGCATACATTAGACCTGCTTGTGCTTTTGATTTGAATGGCATATGATTTTAGTTTTATGTGTTTATACAAAGATACTACACTTTTACATTTTTACTCCTATACTGATAGAAGTATAAGAATTCATCTATGAATACATCATCAGTAATCAAGCCACTCTCAGCCAATCGCACTGCATAATCTTTATCCTCTTCATGATTACTATCAGCATATCCTATCTGCCTTGCAATCTCTACCTTAACAGGATTCAAGTGATTCAATGGCCGATGGAAGATGTAACAGTCAGAGGACCTAAATACTTTATCGATGTACTTAAGGCCAGCACGATGTACGAACTCAACTGGCTTGATGTTATTGCTCGTGATGATACCTCTAAAGCCAATGCCATCAGGCAGATACTTCATCTTACTCAAGATAGCGTTCACATAATGTGAAGGTACTAAGTCATCATCATCAATAAAGCTGATGTATGTAGTCTTACAATCATTGAGTGCTCGTTGCCTCTTGTTGCCGATGCTATCCGTTGGATGCTCGAATACTTCTACTTGGACCTGATCATTAAGCTGTGGTTTCAACCTTGCCATTAACCTATCCAGGAATGGCTTCCTACTTGGTATAGTTAATACTGCAATGGTCCACAGTTTCTTCATATCGGGAACTTATGTTTTGCTCGTTCAAAGAATATCTTCTCACCTATCCTCCACGCTGTTCTGCTGTTCTCCGATTGGTAGGTCTTATCGTATTGCGATTTGCCAACACTAAAATGCCTGTGCTCAATCAGGATATCAGTTCCGTTGTAGTACATGCCATGACTCAAGGCCGTTGCTCGCAAATCATCATCAGCAAACATACTAATGTAATCAGGATGATACATGTATCCTAACTTCGCATAAGCTTCTCGATTCATAATCGGAATGGTCATCTTCTTGGAAGTTATTCCATCATCTACCTGCAGCAATCCTGGTCCATCTATCATCTCGAACTTGTGGAGGATTCTATCATCCCACAATTCAGGACTCCACATATCATCCGACACCAGGATCAATATCTGCCCAGCACTAACTTTAGCAGCTTCATTCGTTGCCTCAACCATATTCCTTGAGTTAGCCGTAATAAGCACAGCATCTGAATTAGTAAAGGTCTGATGGTACTGCTCAAGCGATGCATCCTTTATCGATAAGCTCACTATCCACTCATACTGATGTTCTCCTGAGGCCGTTGCCATCCAGTGGTCGTAACACTTCCGAGCCTGAACAGCTCTGCCCAAGCTCGGATGAATTAGTGAAATAAGCATTTAAAGCGTTTTAAACGATTAACTTCTTAAAAAGGTAGGTCAGTGCCACCTTTCGCTCCAAAGTCGTTTGTAGCGTTTGTATTGCCGTTGGGCATAGCTTCCTTAGCCTTTATGTTCAGGTACGTTTCACCTGCTTTAGTTTTAGCAACCCAAGCACTAAGCTGGAGTTCCACGCCATTTACTTTCAACTTCCCAGTGTAATCAGGATGAAGTTCTGTTGTCTTCTTGTTGTTCTTGAACAACGAGCCTTGCATTTCTTTTAGTTCGTAAGCCATTTTTTAGAATTTTGATTGTTTATGTAAAGTTAAGAATTTAAGTTGAATTTTGTGAAGATTTATTTACTGATTATTAGTTACTTATCTCTTTTTGTGATGAATTTCATTATAGAATCATATAAAAAGAGAGTATATAAAAAAAATAGGTAAGAATAAATACTAATTTTTTTGAGGTTTTTTTTTCGCAATTCATCACACATTCTACAGAATCAATTAGTTATGCATCACACTTGCGTGATGATATTTTTGACTTCATCACGCTTTTCCGGGATTTATCACGAAGTGAGCACCTGTTCTCGTAGTTTTGGTTAAGTATTCCCAATGCCAATAATCGCAGTAAGCCTTAATCCAACCACTAATCTTGCGATTTGTAACCTTGATTGAATCATGATCAATGGCTCTAAACTCATTGCATAACTGTCCAAGTTCGTAATATTCGCCATGAATAATCTCCTTAAGTCTAAACCATTCAATAAATGCTTCAGGCACTGAGTTCTTGAGTTTCTTTAGGCTTAAGTTCTTATTTTCAGGCTTTGCCACTCCATGCACCAGGTACTGATGCACGCACCACATCATGAAGTTGTCGAATAGATTCCACTCAGCTTCTGACCAATCATCGTATAGGTTGTGGCCAAACTCATCACGAGGCGAGAAGTTAGGCTTGTAGTATTGTTTCAGTTCTATCTCGATTCTTCTGCGTTCATGCGATGCACCAGTGCCTTGAATCACATAGTTGGAAGTGATAAGGAGTTTTGGCGATTCTTCATAAGGTATGTAGAAGGAATCCTTGTTCTTCTTCTCGACTTCAATACCTTCAGTGATCATGGAGAACTGCTTCTCGAAGTCAAAGAATCTGCTCACATCTTCCAGTGCTATGATTTGCGTTGACAGTGTTACTCGCTGCCAAAGGAAGGATTTTGATGCGTTGAATGACTTTCCATCCATAGTTACCATGTTCTTGATCTTGGATAGTCCTTTAAGGAATACTCCTTTACCTACTCCTCCTTCAGGATGATCTGAGATTACTTCATCAGTAAGGATAACAGCACGAGGATTCGCAGGATCTTTGAAGTTGTGGAGGATGTATCCAATAGTTCTGCACATATGATGAAAGCGGTCTAATAGTGGAGTCTTGACTTCATCAGGTATGGTTTGGAACTTCTCGGTGCTGATACCTGTTGTGATGTTCCAAATGAATAGAGCAAACTCTGAATGCCCGAACTCATCGGAATTTCCGATTAGTTGGATATCTCGGTTAATGATTTGGTCCTTCCATATGTATCCTCCAACCTTATCATTAGCTTCTATGCATCGCACTCCTTGATTATCTATCTCTATCCAAGTGTTCTTGTAGAAGAAGTAGGCAGTTGAGCGTGAATCACGAAGCCAATCGATATCGTGAGGCTTGAGCCATTCGAGCATATCATCACGGAGGTATTCTTTGTTGAGTTTACGCATTACCTGAGATTTGATTACATCATCGCAGTGCTTTGCATTAGCAGACATATACTCTCGAACATAGCCTTTTATTTCAGCTGATGAGATTTCGGATATTTGACACTTGTTATCCTTGATCATTATCCAATCCTTCTCGTTGATCATATATCGGAATATCTTATTGTCCTTATACCAATTGGTCAGGATATCATTATCGATTAGGACATGTCCGAGCTTGTTCTTCTTCCAGAACAGTGAAGCGTTGATCTTCTCTTGAGCTGCCTTGATTGCTTCCTCTCCAATATCGGATGATATCTTATCTTCTTCTTTGAGTGCGTCAATGATTTGCTCAGGAGTATAATCGTGGCGAATAAGATTCTCAACCTTATTAACTATGGTTGAATCAGTAAAGGATTTGGTCTTGAACTCATGAGCATTCGCTGCATATGCTGACTTGACAGTCCTGCGGATTTCGGATTCATTGAAGCCTTCATCTGCGAACTGGAGCGTTTGATATACTGCCTGAGATTCTCCTATTCCGAATCGATTGAACTCACATGCTAAGATGTAGCAAGCATTGTTACGGTTACCTTTAGAGAACTCTGCAGAGTGTTGCTTAAGTAATCGCTCGATGATCTTATCTTCTGAATTGACATAATACGGATTGCGTGCCTGTTGCTTCTCATACTTGACTTCCTTCTTTGGAAGAAGCTTATAGAAGATTGGAGCATCAGGATTGAAGTACATGTTAGGATCATAGGATAGGTAGCATCCACGAGATATGTTCTTACACTTCTCATCAATGGTTTCAAGTCCGAAGTAATCGGATAATGAAAGGTAATACTCGCCATGATCCTTGATGTTCTCAGGAATACGGACAAGGACCTTAACTCCTGTTGCTGTTGGAGATATGAATGCAGCGTAGATGTATTCTTTCTTCTGCATGATACTATCAAATGATTCATCATCGAAATCCAAGCAGATTAGTCCTGAATGCTTGATGCAGTCCTTATCAGTACGCTTTAGGAATGTACCTGACCAGCATATAAGTGGTAGGTGCTTCTTAAGTTCTTTCTCTTCAACTTCAGTAGGTAGGTTTCGCAGTTTGGATATGATATCAAGATGCTTATTATGCTCTTGATTCTTGATGCGATTGAGCATATCCTCCACAGACATAGTCCATCCATGCTCAACTTCATAATGAGTTTTATAAACACTTACTTCCATTGCCATCCTTCAGGTAGATAGGTACGAGTTTTAGTACGTTGCACTGATGAAAGGATATCGATGTGAGTAGGTATGCCGAGTATGGTCCTTCTGCGGAGGAACTCGCATAGTAGGTTATAGTTGATTCTGATTTTCATTGTCAAGTAAGTTTTGATTAAGGAATTCAGTTTGATAGGAAGTGCGTCTTACTCCATCAGTGGCTCTGATGTAGTCGGTTTCAAGCTTGCCTGTGTTGATAATTACCTGTGCTACTTGAGCAATTGTTTCAGCCTTCTCTATAGTCATTGAGTTAGGCTCTTCATCCTTGAGCATTTCGATTACTTCAAACAGATGATTCCTTAGGTCGTTGATCTTGTTTCTTGCCATTTTTGATAGTTTTTTTAAGTTTGGTTAGTACTCTAATGGTTTGTTTTATTTCAGGAGCAAGTCTATGCAAGGTATTACGAAGCATATTTTCTTTCCTGGAGATACACTCAAGATTTTCGAGTGTTACATTTAATGTGTTGCGATCCTTAAATACAATGATATGATTTTTTGCAATAGGACCATATGCATCTTGATAAATTTTTACATGAAGTGGCATCCATTTGGCTTTAGACAGTCTGATGTAGTAGTAATTTTTCTTTGACTTATCATGTCGAAGTGTGATTGCTCCATCGTGTTTAGTGTTTGGAGGTAGTCCACCTTTCTTGAATTGGGTACTTTCCATCTTTGCATAATTCTCAGGACTGATGTAATCCTTTGGACTTTTGTCTTTATTCCAAGACTTATGTCCTTTCGTGAATCGATGAGCCTTGCCAGCTTCAATCATCCTACCTCTACCTGATAGCTTCCAATTGTCAAGATATTCTTTAGTCTTTTTGACATTGAATCGAGATACTATACGATATACAATCTCAACAGTTGTGTTTAAATCGGCAGCTATTATCTTGGTATCTTCGGTAGGATATCTTCTTATGACTTCATCAATAAGGCTTGTAGTGTACCTTCCCATTTACTCTGAATCCTTTAAAAACATTCTTACGATTCTTACCAGCTACATCATAACTAACATGTACCCAATCAGGATTCGAGTCAGTTCCGAACTCCCATATTAACTGATCAAAGTTAATGTGCTGTTTAATGTAGTTAAACAATTGAGCATTGGTTACTCCATTCATTGTGCCATCAAGGTCCAAGTCGAATGCTTCGCCTCGCATATGTTGAGAGCTTCCTGATGAGCCTGAAATGGCATCATTGAGAGCTTTACTTCTGAATCCTGATGTAACAGGAATCTTCAGTAGGAACTTCTCACATACTTTATCATATACATTAGTTGCTAAGGCCTGCAGTGCGATTATCTGCTGTTGGTTAGGCCTGTTATCAATGCCAAGTCTTATGGCTGTTGCTGACTTGCAGCATTCTTCGAGTGTTAGATATTTTCCGATTAACATGGTTAGATTGAAAGTTTTAGGATTAATTCTTGTTCAGTTATTTCTTGCATTGAATGACTATTACCGAAGTAGCATTTGCCATCATACAAAGTTTTGTTTTCAAAAGATATTAGATGATATCCTAAGTATTCCCAATCAGGTTTACTTTTGATTCCTTCAATAATCACTTGATGTAAGAAATTAAAAACTTCTCCTTGTGTTGCATTAACTGTTTTGCCATGCACTTTTTCTTCAAGTAACATAAACTTTTTAGTAGTTTTATTAAAGATGATCCAATCAATATCATATACTCTGAAGCCAGTGTTAGAATCAGGTAAATTTTGTTTAAACCATTCACTTAGAAAGGTTGGTCTGCGATAAGTAAATTCGAGTTTTGTTGACATTAGAGTTTAGGTTTTTTATGTTCGTACCAAGCCAGCACTAAAAATATTAGCACTAAAAAGGCAACATACATATTGGTTAGTATAAATAAGTAGCACATGTGATTATGAGTGATGAAATGTAAATAACTTTTGCGATTGTTTCGTATCGGTTAATCTGTTTATACATTCTGCCAAGTGCGTAAGAGTTAGGTGCTTGCCATTGTTTTCTGCGAAGCCTTTTAGCCTGCCACTGGAAATAGAATCCAATGGCTAAGCTAAATAGTGGTATGAGTATCTTGATCATTGCTTACCTCCGTATTTCCATGCATAGTGATTCACAACGAGTCCGACTAAGAGGCCTGCTGCTGCTGACTTCCAAAAGATATTACCTTGCTTCTTCTTATTTAGGTCCGCCTTAAGCTTATCCATTGCAATGGTCATATCCTTTTCATTACTCTCGTACTCATTGATGAGGTCATTCTTTGCCTTCATTGATGCATCGTGTCTGCTGATGATATCATCCTTCTGTGCGATGATTCCATCCTTGAAAGTCAAGTTTTGCTCAAGCAAAGTGATGGCTTGTTTATCAGCATCGGACTTGATTAGGTCCTCAATCATGTAGCCTACAAGCTTCTTGCTCATAACTACGGTACTATCTTGATCATTTACGATCTTTGTAGCGGTCTGAGAGATACTCATTGTACTGAGCAGAACTCCAGGTACTAACAGTAGAAGCTTTTTCATTTGATTTTACTTTTATGTATTTAACTTTTTGAACATTATTTTGAATCATATTATTCAATATTTCAATTGAATCTTTTGCTCTTTCAAGTGCTATGCTATCAAGTGTATTGCGTTTTGCTACTTCAATAGTCTGCTCTTTTTTAGGCTGGTAATCATCCTTGATGACTACCTCTGCATCCTGATTGCACTTTGCTATGATAAGCACAGTGAATAGGAATGCGAAAGCCAATCCGATGTATATCCACTTTCTCATTTAATAACTGAATTGATATTTTCTAAGAATTGGATTGCTTGAATAATCTGAGCCTTATCAGCATAAGGAATTATCTCATACAACTCGACATTAACAGTCTTGTTGAAGTTAGCTGTTATCTTGCTGACTGCATCACGCTTGTTCTTTAAGTACTTGCTGGTAGGCATATCGACTATACCTGTAGTATCAGACATCGTGAATGATGAGTAAGGCACAGCCAATGCAAGCTGTTGCACTTGTTCAAGATAAATTTTAGTGAGTTGCATTTTACTCATTTGTTCGTAGGATTGCTCCTGCTGTGCACTGGCCTTCATCCCGAAAGCGAGTAGCACAATCATTAATGGTTTTTTCATATTTGATTCCAATCGTTTATAAATTGATCCCAAGTGCGAGCCACAAGGTAGATTCCGCCTGCCTTCTCAATATCATCCTTCATTCTTAGTTGAAATTCGGAGAGCTTGTCGTTACCATACTTAATCTCTATTGCTACTGTTATTGCAAAGAATTTACCTTGATGCTCCACTCGTTTGCTTGCCATAATATCAGCAATGCCTCTACGAGTATTTGACTTCCTAAAGCGTTTTAATTTCGTATCGTAAATACCTGTATTATTAATGCGATCAGCATAGTTGCCAGTATATCTAATGAAAGCTTCAATAGACCTGGTAAGCTCATTAGCTCCTTTCTCTGTGAAAGGTCGAGTTGGAAAGAGGTTTTTACGAGCCTCGCAATTAGGCATATCTTTGAACTTGGCTTCATGTATTGCTTCGGTAAGTTGTAGTAGAGTCATTGTGTAAAATTACTCAATTATAAGGTTATGATTTAGCTCTTCTTGAGTTTTAACATATGACTTTCCTTGTGGAAGTTCTACTATGTTTTGTTGTTTAATAATATCATCATAAGATATCCATCCTTTAAATGTATATTTTGGGAACTCTCCAACCATTAATGCGTACAAGTCAACTTTCTTATCTTCCTTACCATATCTAATCATTAACTTACCAGTTTTATAAACAGTTGTTTTAACATCAACTGTCCTTCCATCTCGAAGCACTGCATCATCTTTTAAAAAGTGATTTTCATCAGGATTAGTTGTATTATCAAATTTAGAATTTGTCAATATGCAGAAAGCTAATTCTGCTCCAAATCCATTAATATTCATAATGGCTAAATCCATAGACTTATCTTTTTTAAAATTAAGTTCAAAATAACTTCTATCTTGTTTTGCAATCTCATCAGCCATATTAAGTATAATTTGCTGTTGTTTGAAATTCAATTCATATGAATCTCCGTAGTTTAATTCTTTCATTTTATTTTTTTTTAGTTACATTATTTCATCTATGTTAACATTATGATTGTCGAAGTGTTCGAGTATCTTATCCATCACTGTTTCTGATGTTAGTTCTCCTTGCTCCTCCATCCATTCAAGTTCCTTGCGGATATTTCTTAGTTCCCACAGCACACAAGCCATGTCTAGTGATTTGATGCATCGTAGATGTGAGCATGCTTCATCAGGATCAGTAAGGTTGAATTCTAGTGTTGCTTTCATAAGTGTATTATATTGCTCTTTGGTTTGTAATTATTATTATTTAGGTATTATTAGTACAAATATGTGCTTTATATTGCACTTTATACTAATTGGTAT
>Ga0209297_1000483_pt1 | contig 25385 bp, 20 predicted proteins | sample S_130805_MF_Meta_FD_187322 | JGI IMG/M metagenome (GOLD analysis project Ga0209297, IMG submission 187322) | Freshwater microbial communities from Lake Simoncouche, Canada to study carbon cycling - S_130805_MF_MetaG (SPAdes) (version 2) | ecosystem: Environmental > Aquatic > Freshwater > Lake ...
CTCCACCAACTGCATAGACCTCGGTAACTCCAAGTAATGCACACGTTGCCAAAATAGTCGGATGAGGAAGTCCGTCGAAATCCTTCTGCGGTGGTGAAGCCACAGCGATAGATGGTGTTTTTGCAATTTGAGCGGGAATAACATTCATCATCACGCTGCTTGGATATACGGCGCGACCCCCAGGGACATACAGGCCAACTCGATCAACTGGAATCCACTTTTCCCTGACTACCCCACCATCGACAACAACGGTTGTTTTTTCTTCACGAACTTGATCCGTGTGAACTTTTCTCACTCGCTCGATCGATAACTCCAAAGCGGCACGAATGCCAGGATCCAATAATGCAAGGGCCGCCTCTAAAGCCTCCAGTGGAACGCGAATACTTGGCGGGGTAACTCCATCGAACTCTTGAGCCAAAGCGATGAGATCATTCTCATTACCATTTTTAACTCGATCCAAAATGGGTTCAATTAATCGCATTGCTTCGGCCACATCTAAGGATGCTCGCGGAAGTTCGCTCTGATAGCCAGCCTTCGTCAACGCTCTCCCGCGAAGATCAACAGTCCGAATCATTGTGCAATTGTAAGGGTCAATGCCTAAGGGCTGGAGCTATATTACTTTTGCCTAAACCAGGCAGTTAGGACCCAGAATCGATTTCAAATCCGCGCTTAAACTAGGTGATGCCGTGATGAGAGCATCGATTTTCATAAATGTATTACTTCCATTATCGCTGAGTTGAAGATGGACTTCACGTTTTCCAGGGTGGGAGCGCAAAATCTCTTTAATTCGATCGACAATGGGAGGAGTGCATTGCGAAATCGGCAGCGAAATCACTAGCGGACCAGTAGGCCCCATCGATATATCGGGCATCGCCATTTCAAGCGCGGTAAAGCGCAACGTATCTTCTCGGCGATCAACACGACCTCTGATGGTCACGATTCGATCCTCTGTCAGGGACATCGAATATTGATTGTAAGTTTTTGAAAAGAAGAGAACTTCAAGCGATCCCTCGAGATCTTCAACTGTAACAACGGCCCATGAAGCACCTTGTCTGGAGACTTTACGAGTGATTCCAGTAATCAATCCACCGATCGTCACAATCGATTCGCTTTGAGCGCCATCATCCACAAGCTCGCTGATAGTCATATCAGTACTTGCGCGCAGAACATGTTCAACACCAAGTAGGGGATGATCTGAGACATAGAGTCCAAGCATTTCGCGTTCATAGCTAAGTAGCATCGCCTTGTCCCATTCACCCTTAGGAATCTCTAAATCAAGTGAAATGACGTGACTTACGGACTCTCCACCAAATAAATCAAATTGACCGATAGCTTCAGCTCGCTTTGTTTCAATCACTGAATCAATTGCTTCAAGGTAGATCGCCATTAAGCCTTTACGTGTTACGCCCATAGAGCCAAAGGCTCCTGCCTTGATCAAGGACTCAATCGTTTTTTTATTACAAACTTGCGCATCAACCTTTGCTAAGAAATCACCGAAAGATGTAAAGCGACCTTTTGATTCACGGGCAGCTTTAATTGATCCGACGACGCCCTCACCAACATTGCGAATTGCTGCAAGACCAAAACGGATGTCGTTTCCGCGAGGTGTGTACTCAGCATCCGATTCATTAATATCTGGTTCTAATACCTTGATTCCCATACGGCGACACTCGCTTAAATACAATGCCGATTTATCTTTATCATCTCTTACGCTAGTTAATAGCGCTGCCATGTATTCGGTAGGGTAATTAGCTTTGAGGTATCCAGTCCAGTATGAAACAACACCGTAGCCAGCTGAGTGTGCACGGTTAAAGGCATAATCTGAAAAGGGAATCAAAACATCCCATAACCTCTTAATCGCTGCCGAGGAATATCCATTGGCCTTCATGCCAGCTTCAAATGGGATGTATTCCTTATCGAGAATATTCTTATCTTTCTTACCCATAGCTTTTCGTAATAAATCTGCGCGTCCTAGTGAAAAGCCGGCGACCTTTTGGGCAATCGCCATTACCTGCTCCTGATAAACAATCAATCCATATGTATCGCCGAGGATTTCCTTTAGTGCGTCAACGAGTTCAGGATGAATTGCCTCAACGGGCTTGCGTCCATTTTTTCGATCTGCATAGTTGTTGTGTGCATTTTCACCCATAGGTCCAGGTCGATAGAGCGCAATAACCGCTGAAATATCTTGAAAAGAATCTGGTGACATCGCACGAAGAAGTGCGCGCATTGGTCCACCATCTAGCTGGAACACTCCTAAAGTATCTCCGCGGGCAAGGAGTTCGTATGTTTTCTTATCATCGAGGGTCAAATCCTCCAGGATGATCTCTATCCCTTGATTTGATTTGATGTTCAGAAGTGCGTCATCTAGTACCGAGAGATTTCTAAGGCCCAGGAAATCCATTTTAAGTAGACCTATCGCCTCGCAAGCGCCCATGTCGAACTGGGTAATAATCGCCCCATCGGCCTCTCTGCGATGAATTGGAATAACATCAAGAAGAGGTTCACGAGAAAGGATTACTCCTGCAGCGTGGACACCCCACTGTCGCTTTAATCCCTCAAGACCACGCGCAGTATCAACTACACGCTTTGAGTCAGGATCAGCTTCATACAGCGAACGAAACTCTCCAGCCTCGCCATAGCGATCATCTTTAGGATTAAAAACTCCACTGAGTGAAATATCTTTACCCATAACAGAAGGTGGTAGTGCCTTAGTTAGTTTTTCTCCAACGACGTACGGGTAACCGAGCACGCGCGTTGAATCTTTAATCGCCTGCTTAGACTTAATTGTTCCGTAGGTAATGATCTGTGCAACGCGATCCTCACCATATTTAGTTGTCGCGTATCGAATCATTTCACTTCGTCTGCGCTCATCGAAGTCCAAATCAATATCGGGCATCGAAATACGCTCTGGGTTTAGGAAGCGCTCAAAAAGTAGGCCATGCTCAAGTGGATCAAGGCCAGTAATTCCAAGGGCATAAGCAACTAAAGAGCCCGCCGCAGATCCGCGGCCCGGTCCTACTCGAATACCAACTGTCTTTGCATGGGCAACTAGGTCGGCAACAACTAAGAAGTAACCGGGAAAACCCATCTTCTCCATAACGCCGAGTTCATATGCAAGGCGCGATTTATGTTCGGGAGTTATCCGTGATCCCATTCTCTGAATTAACCCGCGCTCTGCCTCTTTTTTAAGCCACGAGTCTTCAGTTTCACCTGAAGGTACTGTGAACTGAGGGAGAAGATTTTCACCCTCTCGAAGAGTGACGTTGCAACGCTCTGCGATAAGTAATGTGTTATCGCAACTTTCAGGTATCTCCTTAAAGAGTTCACGCATCTGCTCAGGAGTTTTAACGTAGAAGCTATCGTTGTCGAATTTAAATCGCTTAGGATCGGCCAAAGTAGATCCTGATTGAACGCAGAGTAGAGCCTCGTGTGCAGGTGCATCACTTTGCAATGTGTAGTGCAAATCATTTGTGGCAAGCAAAGGCAGTCCCAGCTCTTTGCCAAGCTTGAGAAGATCGGCCTTAACACGAGATTCAATTTCAATCCCGTGATCCATAATCTCTAAATAGAAATTTTCGGCGCCAAAAATATCGCGATAATCACTGGCGGCCTTCATCGCCTCTTTATAGGCACCCATACGCAACCGTGTCTGAACTTCACCACCAGGACATCCAGTAGTTGCAATTAGTCCAGAGGCATACTTCGACAAAATTTCGCGATCCATGCGCGGCTTGTAGTAATAGCCTTCAAGGGATGCAAGGGATGAGAGGCGAAAGAGATTGCCAAGTCCTACATTGTTCTCGGCAAGAATCGTCATGTGCGTATATGCCCCGCCACCAGAAACATCATCTTCGCCGCCATCGGCCCACTTCACGCGTTTTTTATCCAGACGCGATTCAGGAGCAACATATGCCTCAATGCCGATGATCGGCTTTACTCCCGCTTTTTTTGCACTCTTATAGAAATCAAATGCTGCGAAAACATTTCCATGATCCGTCATCGCAATTGCAGGCATACCTTGGCGCGCCACCTCATCCATTAAATCCCCAACGCGCGCAGCACCATCGAGCATTGAGTACTCGGTGTGAACGTGAAGGTGAACGAAGTTATCAGTTGGCATAGTTGATATAAGGCTATTGCTTAAGGCAGTACGGCATCAGATAGCAACGCCAAAGATGCTCGCAGATCGGCTGGGTAGGGGGCGGTAAAGTTCAATTTCGCGCCAGTAATAGGGTGGTCAAAACGTAGCTCCTTAGCATGTAGCCATGGGCGAGACATCCCGAGGCTCTTGGCTAGAACTGGATCTGCTCCATATGTCATGTCCCCTACCAATGGATGATTAAGAGCAGAAAAGTGAACGCGAATCTGGTGAGTACGACCGGTCTCTAGCTCGACTTTCACAAGGGAGACAGCTCTGTAAAACTCGATAACTTCGTAATGAGTGATTGATTCTTTTCCAGTTCCAACAACTGCAAATCGATGATCCTCTTTAGGGTGACGATCAATGGGGGCATCGATGGTGCCAGTAGTTGGATCCATATGTCCTTGAATCAATGCATGATAAATCTTTTCGACGCTACGCGTACGAAAAGCATCCTTCAAAACAGTAAAGGCACGATCACTCTTTGCCACAATCATCAATCCACTAGTGCCAACATCTAAGCGATGCACAATGCCTTGGCGCTCTGCCGCACCACTTGTTGAAATAATAAATCCCGCTGCACTGAGTGCTCCAACAACCGTCGGACCGGTCCAACCTGGACTTGGGTGTGCCGCGCATCCCACCGGCTTATTGATGACAACGATGTCATTGTCCTCATAAACGATTTCCAATCCATCAATGGGAGTTAAAGGGATCGCGACGGTATTAATTGGTGCAGGCAATAAAACCTCAATCACCTGTCCAGCACTGACGCGTTCAGATTTCTGCATGGCTCTATTTGAGGTTCTGATGTCGCCATCTTCAAGAAGCTTTACTACAGCTGTTCGAGACAGGCCCAATACACGTGTAAGTGCACTATCAATTCGTTCGCCTGCAACACCTTCTGGTACTGCCAATGTCCGCAACTCTCGATTACTCATTTTCAGAGACCCTTCTTAGCAATGGGAGAAATGTTGCGTGCCGAGAGAAACATCGACAGCACTGCAGCGCAAACAATTGCTGAATCGGCGATATTAAATATCGGCCAATGTGGAAGTTGCATCCAATCTATTACATGACCCCTGAGGAAACCAGGCTCGCGGAAGATGCGATCCATAAGATTTCCCAATATCCCGCCCATAACGAGGCCAAGTACGACTGACCATCCTTGCGATGTCACCTGAGGAGCGAAGTAAATAATGCCGATTAGAACAGCGATACCAAAGAGAGAGAGAAGGAGCGTGGCACCGGTCGCAAATGAAAATGCAGCGCCAGAATTTCGAACAAAAGTAAGTTGAAAAAAACTACCTATAATTCTTATGGGTTCGCGGTTGGCGAGTTGGCTTACTGCCCAGGCCTTAGTTGCTAAATCGAGGATCCAGATAAACCAGGCAACACTTAGTAGTGTTCGCCACCTTTGCACTGCTAGCGCCGTTCTTCCTTCTGCTTGCACAGCATGCAGAGAGTTGCGCGAGGGAAGACTTGAAGGCGGGCTTTACCAATTGCATTGCCACACTCTTCACATGAGCCATAACGTTTTGAATCAATTCGATCCAGGGCACGCTCAGTCTGTAAAACCATATCGCGCGCATTAATAACTAGCGACATCTCATGTTCGCGTTCGAAAGTCTTAGTTCCGGCGTCGGCCTGGTCATCTCCGGCACCCTCGCCTGATTCTTGAATAAGTGAATCCATTTCGAGTTCAACAATTACTAGCTCGCGGCGAAGGCGCTCTAGCTCTTTTGAAATCTCTGTGCGGATAACTTTCAACTCTGAAGGTGTCAATGGAGTTTCAGATTCACTAACAACAATTGGTGTCGGCGCACTCTTGATTGGTTTTAAGGGTGCAGCTTTTTTACCATTCTTTGCAGGACGCGGTGGGGGCGGCATTACTAATCGTCGCTCCTCAATCACAGGGACCAAAACAGGGGCAGTTACAGTAGAAACAGAAACTGTTTGAGATTTCTCGTCAACGGTCAGAGTGGTCTTGGTAGCAGATGCCTTTGTGCCGGCTTTTTTTACTGGAATAGATTGCACTGCGCTCTTCTTTGCCACAGCTTTCTTAGCAGGAGCTTTTTTAACTGGCGCTTTTACAGCGGCCGCTTTCTTTGCAGGTGCTTTCTTAGCTGGAGCTTTTTTAACGAGCTTCTTTACCGCCGTCTTGGCAGGAGCCTTTTTCACAGCGGCGCTCTTTACTGGCTTCTTGGGCATGACGCGTACCTTATGCCGATTGCACCGCCTATACCAACTGCGCCACAAGTGATTTTATCCCCCAGGATGGCCTAGACTCTGGCCCACTAACTCAATATGGGCGCTGACGGGGCTATCACCTCACGAGCTCGCTGGAAGAAGTGAGTGAAAACTCATCTAGAACCGGCCCGTGTTAGTTCTTTAAGTGGCGCGAAGGTATGCGCAAGGCGGGTGGTACCGCGTGATCTGCGATAGCAGCTCCCGTCCCTCCAAGTTTTTTTGGGGGCTTTTCTTATGTCTTTTCGTAGCATTCCAGCATCGGTAAATCTGCCTGCCCTCGAACATGAAATTCTCAAATTTTGGAGTGATAACGAGATTTTTCATAAGACCGTTGCCGCGCGAACAGGGGCAACACCCTGGAGCTTTTATGAAGGCCCACCTACTGCCAATGGAATGCCTGGCACACATCACATAGAGGCACGAGTTTTTAAAGATGTCTTCCCTCGCTTTCAAACAATGAAGGGTCGCTTTGTAACACGTAAAGCCGGGTGGGATTGCCACGGCCTTCCAGTTGAGATTGCAGTTGAGAAAGAGTTGGGCTTTAACGGCAAGGGCGATATCGAAAAATTTGGCGTAGCTGCCTTTAACGATAAATGCCGCGAATCTGTTCAACGCCACGTAAGCGCTTTTAGCGACATGACCGATCGAATGGGCTTCTGGGTCGATTTCGATCAGGCCTATTGGACCATGTCCCCTGAGTACGTCGAAAGTGTGTGGTGGTCTTTAAAAGAGATCTGGAAAAAGGGACTTCTCGTACAAGATCATCGAGTCGCGCCATACTGTCCGCGCTGCGGAACTGGATTATCCGATCATGAGCTTGCCCAAGGTTATGAAACCATTACCGATCCATCGGTCTTTGTAAGATTCCCAGTCACATCTGGTGAACTCTCACTTCTACATGCATCCCTTCTTGTTTGGACAACCACTCCATGGACTTTAGTCTCAAATACGGCCATCGCCGTTCACCCAGATGTTGATTACGTTGTAGTCGAAGTCACGGATGAGGATAAGAGCGAAGTACTCATCGTCGCCGAAGCACTCATAGATAGCCTTAAAGGCGAGAAGAAGGTTATTAAGCGAGTTCTTGGAAAAGAGTTAGAGCACACGACATATACGCGTCCATTTAACTACGTCGATATTCCTGATGCGCATTACGTTGTTCTGGCCACATATGTCACAACTGAAGATGGAACCGGATTAGTTCATCAATCCCCCGCTTTCGGAGCAGATGACTTAGCTGTATGTCGTGCCTACGGGCTACCGGTAGTTAATCCAATCGCCGCCGATGGAACTTTTCTATCAGATGTACCAGTTGTTGGAGGAATGTTTTTTAAAGATGCCGATAAGGTTTTAGTCAAAGAGTTAAGAGCCAATGGCGCTCTCTATAAGCACCAACCATATGAGCACTCATATCCTCATTGCTGGCGCTGTCACACCGCGCTTATGTATTACGCGCAACCCTCTTGGTATATCCGTACAACTTCAATCAAGGATTCGCTGCTTCGTGAAAATGCAGCGACAGACTGGCATCCCGAAACAATTAAAGATGGTCGCTATGGCGATTGGCTCAATAACAATATCGACTGGGCGCTTTCGCGTAACCGTTATTGGGGCACTCCGCTTCCTATTTGGCGCTGTGAAAATAAGCATGAGATCTGCGTTGATTCGCTCAAAGAGTTAGGCACACTCGCCGGCAAGGAGTTGTCTAACCTCGACCCCCATCGTCCCTTTGTTGATGACATAGTTTTCGGATGCGCCGAATGCGGATCCACCATGGTCCGCGTTCCTGAAGTAATTGACTGCTGGTATGACTCCGGTGCAATGCCTTTCGCCCAGTGGGGGTACCCGCACAAAGAGGGTTCGGTCGAGAAGTTTAACGCTTCATACCCAGCCGATTTTATCGCTGAAGCAATTGATCAAACTCGTGGATGGTTCTACACATTAATGACAATTGGAACCTTGGTCTTTGACAAATCCTCTTATAAAACTGTTTTGTGTCTAGGCCACATATTGGATAAAGATGGCCGCAAAATGAGCAAGCATGTTGGAAATGTTCTAGAGCCAATGGCACTTATGGATCAACATGGTGCAGATGCAGTGCGTTGGTACATGCTGGCAGCTGGATCACCATGGGCCGCACGTCGCGTTGGACATGATGCGATCAATGAAGTTGTCAGGAAAACTCTCTTGACGTACTGGAATACCGTTTCCTTCCACTCACTCTATGCACATGCATCTAACTTTGAGTTGAGCCAATCTCCAGCCCTTGCAGATCGCCCGTTAATGGATCGATGGATAATCTCCGAACTCAACTCATTGATCACCGAAGTCGATGAAGCGTTAACGGGTTTTGACACACAGATTGCCGGCCGTGCATTAGCCCGCTTCATTGACGATCTTTCTAACTGGTATGTGCGTCGATCGCGACGACGTTTCTGGGATGGTGACGTTAGCGCAATGGCAACGTTGCACGAGTGCTTAAAGGTACTTACACAGCTACTTGCACCCATGGTGCCATTTATTACAGAACAAGTCTGGCAAGAGCTCGTGCGTCCAACAGAATCAGGAACGGTCGTATCAGTACACCTCTCTGATTTTCCAGTTGCTAATATCGATGCGATACATAGTGAACTAAGTCAGCAAGTGGCACTTACCCGGCGAATCGTTGAGCTAGGCCGTGCTTCTCGAGCAGAATCAGGAATTAAAATCCGTCAGCCATTAGGACGAGCTTTAATTGCCGCTAGTGGTTGGGCTGCACTGCCATCAGAGATGCGGGAGCAAATAGCCGATGAACTCAATGTCATCGCTCTGGAAGATATCGCCAATGCCGATGGTGATTTAGTTGACATCACTATCAAAGCAAACTTTAAAACTCTTGGCGCCAAATTTGGCGGCGCGGTGCAAGAGATCGCCAAAGCCATCGCATCCAGCGATGCAGTCACACTTGTAAAGACTCTCCGGGCAACAGGTGCAACCACTGTTGGTACTTGGGAGATTGCCTTTGAAGATCTAGTCATTACTGAAGTGCCTAAGAGTGGATGGATGGTTGCCTCTCATGACGGAGAGAGCGTCGCTCTTGATTTAGAGCTGACACCAGTTCTTATCCTCGCAGGTCATGCGCGAGAAGTTATTCGCTTCATCCAAGAGCGTCGCAAGAGTGACGGCTTTGAGATTTCTGATCGAATTACAGTGAAATGGAATTCGACACAGGAGTTTGCCGATGCAATAGCGGCCCACACTTCACATATTCAAGATGAAGTATTGGCCTTAACCATGGAGCGCGACATCACAATAAGTACAGATGAAAGCGAGTTTGGATTAGTCGTAACGCTTACTAAAGCCCTCTGACAAATCCCATCAATAGCTGAACTCCAAAGAAGAGAACTATAAAACTCATATCTAAGCTAACTGCGCCTAGGCGCAGTGGCGGGATAAAGCGTCCAACAAAACGCATAGGTTGATCTGTGATTGCATAAACCGCTTCCACTAAGTAGAGCGAAATTCCGCTTGGCTTCCAGTTACGGGCGAACATGCGGATGTAATCAAGAATTAAACGTCCAAGTAAGGCGAATAAAAAGAGTTGAAGAAGAGTTGAAAGAATCGAACCTAACCTCATAAGAGAATCAGCTCTGGTTAAAGAAACTTGCTTGTGCCGCAGCAGATTTATCTTCAGTACTAACTTGAAGATTAGCTGGGGAGATTAAAAATACCTTTTTTGTAACGCGCTCAATTGTTCCGTGAAGTCCAAATGCTAATCCACTTGCAAAGTCTACGAGGCGCTTGTGCTCAGACTCATCCATATCAGTTAAATTAATGATGACTGGGTTTCCTTGACGAAAATGCTCACCAATTGTTCGTGCCTCATTATAAAAACGTGGATGCAAAGTGATGATGCGATCCAAAACTGGAAGATCTAATTGTGGGGCAACTTCCAACGTTGATGTAATCACTGAAGATACGGTACGCGGGTTGCGGGCTTTGATGCGAACATCATTTGACATTGGAACTGCAGGAACATTTGAACTTACTGGAGTGTCAAACTCTGGGTCATCCATCAACCCTAAGTAGTTTGCGACGCGCTTGATTGCATTAGCCATAGGTAAACGCTACCTCTTGGACTACCTCGAACCCATGATTTGGCTACCTATACGCAGATGTGTCGCACCGTAGGCGATTGCCAATTCGAAGTCCGAGCTCATTCCAGCCGAAAGCATTGTGGCGCTGGGAAAATCTGAGGAAAATGCAGAATGGATGGAGCGCAGTTGGTCAAAGGCTTTCTCGGCATCGATTGTAAGTGGAGCTACAGCCATTATCCCCACCAAACTATGAACTGGATCTTCTTGCACCTCGGCGGCAAGCCGATTAAGAGTTTGAATCGATGCTCCCCCGCGGTTTTCTGTTCCATCGAGATTTACCTGTAGAAAAATCTCTAAAGCATGAGTTGCCGATTTCTTGATTATTTCAAAGTGGCGTGAATCATCTAGAGAGTGAATCACGTGTGCCCAGGAGCAGATTGATTTCAGTTTATTACTCTGGATCTGTCCCTGAAAATGCCATGTTCCAGCCACCAGTGCCGCCTTTGCGGCTGCATCACTATCACGATTTTCACCAAAATCATCGATCCCGAGCTCTTTTAGAATCTCAACGTCACTTACAGGAAAACCTTTGGTAACGACGATCAGATTAATCTCGTCGGGATCTCGCCCGGCTTTCTTGGCTGCGACTTGAATTCGCTCTTGAACATCAACTAAATTCTTTGAGATTTCTGCACGGCGGCTCATAACCAAATTACTCCTGCGTTTCGGCCAGTAATATTATGACGTCGATATGAAAAATAAAGATCATCCTCAAGTGTGCAGGTTCCTGAGGCCTCATACGTAATCCCCTCACTCACTAGCTCGCTAATGAGTGCTCTAGGGAGATCGAGTGCTGAATTGCCTTCACGGGTAAGTGCAAAGGCATCAGGATGCACTAACAAGACCTCATTAGCCATGGCCGATGGAACTTCGTAGCACGGACCACAAATAGATGCTCCAAGTTGGGCATGTATCGAATCTGCACCTAATCTGCGCATCTGCTCTATAACCGAGAGCGCAATCGAACTCATCAGACCCTTGCGTCCAACATGTACCGCTGCAATAACCTTTGATGAGGATAGAAGTAATGGAATGCAGTCGGCTACCAGGACTGCTAGAGCTAAACCTGGAGTAGTAGTAATTAACGCATCGCACGTTGGATCAACTGCCTCTAACTTATCTACGACGACAAATGAATCGCCATGGATTTGATTCATGAACTGTACTTCGCCTGCGGTGCGAGAAAGCTGGGAGCGATTTTTTGCTACAACTAATGGATCATCGCCGACATGTAACGCTAAATTCAATGACTCATATGGCGCAAGGCTTGAGCCACCGCGCCGGTCTGTAAAGATCGCTGGCAAAACGCCTTACTTCATGAAGTCAGGGACGTCGATCTCATCTTCGGCAACTAGCTCTTCAAAGGTTACCCGACGGCGAGGTGTTGGATCATCACCAAGCTCAAGGGCTACTGAGAGAGGGTCATTGGATGCAATTGGATCGGCATTGCCGCTTAACGTTGAAGCATCAATGACGGGGGTTGAAACCCGCTTAGGTTCTCCGCCTTCAAAGCCTGCAGCAACTACAGTGATTCGAACTTCATCGCCAAGAGCGTCATCGATAGTTGTGCCAAAAATAAATTTCGCATTCGGATGAACCGCTGATTGAACAAGTTCGCAGGCCTCATTAACTTCAAAGAGTCCCAAATCAGAACCGCCAGAGATCGAGAGCAAAACACCCATTGCGCCATCGATAGAGGCTTCAAGAAGTGGCGAAGAGATTGCGAGCTCGGCAGCACGAAGCGCTCGATTTTCTCCACGTGCAGAACCGATTCCCATGAGGGCAGAACCTGCACCTGACATAACAGCCTGTACATCGGCGAAATCGAGATTGATTAAACCTGGTTGAGTAATAATCTCAGTGATGCCCTGTACTCCTGAGAGAAGTACTTGATCTGCACTCTTGAACGCATCGGCCAAAGTAATTGTTCGATCTGATATCGCGAGCAGTCGATCATTTGGAATAACAATTAAAGTATCGACCTCGGAACGTAGCGCTTCGATACCAATATCGGCCTGCGTCGCACGGAGTTTTGCTTCGAAGGAAAATGGGCGCGTAACAACTCCGATTGTCAGTGCACCAAGATCGCGTGCAATCTTTGCAACAACAGGGGCTGCACCAGTTCCTGTACCGCCACCTTCACCTGCAGTAACAAAAACCATATCTGCGCCACGAAGAATCTCTTCAATATCATCTACGTGATCAAGTGCTGCAGCGCGACCTTTTTCTGGATCCATTCCTGCGCCAAGACCTCGAGTGGTTTTGCGACCGATATCTAATTTCACATCGGCATCACTCATTAACAAATGTTGAGCATCAGTATTTATTGCAATGAACTCGACGCCCTTAAGTCCGACATCGATCATGCGATTAATTGCATTTACTCCACCGCCACCAATTCCAACTACTTTGATGACTGCCAAATAATTCTGCGGTGAAGCCACTTTTCTCCTCCTTGTGAACCATAAACCTCAACTTGAGCCTTATAATTCAATGTTTTTCTATGAGGAGACCGTAAAGCGCGCGCAGGCGTTAAGCAAACACCGACTCGATTTATTTTTCTTCGTGTCGAATGTGCTACTTAACGATTGGTGCATGCGGAGCCGTGAGATCTAATCTATGTATTTTTGAATTCTCCGGCTGAGCCAGTAAAGCCTTATAAACCTTAGCTTTTAGTGCGTTCTCCTCGTTTTGTCCCCAGATAACTTCAAGGGATTTCGCACCATCGATAATCTCTAATACATACGATTCTCCGCTACGAACTTTTATTAATCTCACAATATCGGCAATATCTTTGGGCAGTTCTACAAAGAAAGTTGATGCAGCAATCGCCGACTCAATTGTGGCCGATTGAATACGAGGCAGGTTTTCTAAATTTTTGATTGGTGCGGGAAAACTCACGCCTTCGGCATCTATTGCTCGATCGTTATAGATGGCCACAGGAACGCGCTCGGTAAGAGTGATAGTTACTTTTCCATTAATCCAATTTCTGGTGACTTGTGCGCTTTTGATCCATGAAAATCTCTCGAACTCTGCTGCAACAGCGCGAGGCTCGACGCGAGCTAATTTTTCACCAACTTCAACCGATGATGACATTGTGGCGCTCGTCCCTTTAATTTCGACAGCGCTGACTGTAAAAAATGTAGACCAACCCAATACATATGCTGTAGCGGCAAAAATGAGAATTGCTAGAGCAAGAAATACTCTGCGCTTTTTCATTTAGCCAAAACGTCTTATTAATCCATCGACAATGATGGGGGCTAGCGAACTTACATCTCCTGCACCGAGAGTGATAATCACATCACCAGGCTCGGCGCGCTCGATGACACTATCTGTGACTTCAATGAAATTCGGAATGTATTCTCCTTCACTCATTAAATCCGTAATTATCTTCGCGGTTACACCCGGGATCGGTTTTTCACTAGCAGCATAGATTTCAAGAACTATCGCACGATCGGCAAGGGTAAGTGATTGGGCGAAGCCGGATGCAAAGGCTTGTGTGCGTGAATATCGGTGCGGTTGGAATATGACAATTAGACGTCCATCACCGGCGTATCTGCGCGCGGCTCGGAGCGTTACATCGATTTCTGTTGGATGGTGACCATAGTCATCAATTACTCGTACACCGTGGACCGTTCCCTTGATCTCAAAACGGCGGCCAGTACCACGGAAAACAGCTAAACCTTGAAGCAGATCTGCGGCATTTAATCCGAGTTGTAATCCCGTCGCCAAAACCGCTGCCGCGTTAAGTAAATTGTGATGTCCAGGTACTTGTAACTCTATAAATCCAATGCTCTTGCCATGCCAAATTGCTCGTGCGTGAGAACCCATCGCTAAGAGCTCGATGGAATCCAACGTTAGATCACTTCCCTCGCGCACTCCATAAGAGATTCGCGTCAACCCAATTGTCTCTTCGGCTAGCTGTAGCGCCCCTTTGTCATCTGCGCAGTAGGTGAGGAATCCCTCTCGATCTATCGTTGCAGCGAAGGCTTTAAAGGCGTTTTCAACGGCCTCTGGCGTTGCAAAAAAGTCAACATGGTCGTGTTCCACATTTGTAACAATGGCGGCAAACGGGTGGTATTCAATAAAAGATCCATCAGATTCATCGGCCTCTGCAACAAAGATTTCGCCCGTTCCTCGATGGGCATTTGAGCCAGAGGCGGTTATCGTTCCGCCGATAGCAAATGAGGGATCGGCGCCGCAAGCCTGTAATGCAACGGCCAACATGGAAGATGTTGTGGTCTTTCCATGTGTACCTGCAACTGCAATGCTTGTTGAGTCGGACATCAAAATCGAAAGTGCAGCTGCACGAGTTAGAACGTTGATACCAAGTTCACGTGCTCGAATGAGTTCGGGGTTACTTGCTGAAATTGCCGTTGAGTAAACGACAAGATCGGCTCCATCAACATTTTGTGCTGAATGGGAAGTTGCAATTGTTGCGCCTAGTGCGATGAGAGCCTTAACCACTGATGAATCTTTTTCATCTGAGCCGCTGACGTGAATCGAGTGCGATAGCGCGATACGTGCTAAACCGCTCATCCCTGCGCCACCAATTCCAATAAAATGAACGCGTTTTCCGCTAAGAGATTTCAATGATGGTCTCATCGTTTAGCCAAGGCAAACTCACCGAGAGCAACGATTTTCTCGGCCGCGGCAAGATCTAGATCTGAACCATCGATAGGAGCTGCAGCAGAGCGCGCTAGGAGCGCATCAATATGGGTAATTAAATACTGCGCAGTGAATTGTGATTGCTCGAGAATCTCTGCACGTCCGGATTCAACAAGTGAGCGAGCGTTAAAGAATTGCTCGCCATTTCCAATCGGCAGTGGCACAAAGAGAGCGTAACGACCAAGAGCCCGAAACTCACTACATGTAACCGCGCCGCTTCTGGCAATAATCACATCGCTTGCCAGATAGGCATCTGCCATAGCATCGATATAGGAAACTGGATGGTAAGCACCTTGTGCTCTGGGAAGTGGATTAGCGCGTCCAACAGAGTGCACAATAGAAATCCCTCGTGATAGAAGGGAATCAAGAGCCAGCTCTAACTGGGCATTGATTGCAACCGATCCCTGCGAACCCCCCATGACAAATAGCAAAGGAGAGTCTTTATCAAAACCCAAACGTTGCTTCGCCGATATGCGAGCGGCCTTAAAGTCATTTTGAGAAGCAATAAAAGCTTCAGCTACATCACTTCGTAGCGGAAGGCCAGTGATGAGAGCATCAGAAAATTCGCGAGAGTGGACAGGATTTGCAACTGCTAAATACGGTGTCATTAAAGCGCCTAGTCTGTTTGCCCACCCTGGCTTTGCATTTGCCTCATGGATAAGCGTTGGGATTCGCGCAATCCGTGCGGCGATGTAGGCGGGAGCGCTGACATATCCCCCGAAACCAATTAATAAATCTGCATCCCGCAGAATAATTTGTGATGCCTTCACGGCTCTGATTAAATCGATTGGTGCCCCCAACCAAGACAAATGTGGCTTGCGCGAAATAGAAACTTTTGGAATATGAGCTAACGTAAATCCCGCCCTTGGAATAATTGAGTTTTCAAGTCCATTTTTTGTACCGATAAAAGTAATGAGATCATCGGGATGCCCTAATCTCCACTGACGGGCTACGGCTAAGGCCGGCTCAATATGCCCGGCAGTGCCACCGCCGGCAAATATTATCGAAGCCATGAGTACTCACTCTTCCTTAACTCATCAAAAATCGCTGGATCACGGCGCGCGGCACCTATGACAAAACCAATTCCCATATATGTTGCGATTAGGGCAGAGCCTCCGTAAGAGACCAAAGGCAATGTAACCCCTACTACTGGCAACACGCTGAGCGTAGAACCGATATTGAGAATTGTTTGAATCGCTATCCAGCATCCTATTCCAGAGCAAACATAGCGAACCATTGGATCCTTAGCTCGAAGTGCGATTTTAAAGATAGAAAACAAGAGAACACTCAGCAATGCAATAGTCGAAATCGTTCCGAATAAGCCGAGTTCTTCGCCTATAACCGAGAAAATAAAATCAGTATGAGCCTCTGCCAAATTGCCCCACTTTTGACGGCTCGCACCGAGGCCAACTCCAAATAATCCACCACTGGCTAGCCCTAACAAACTATGTGCCGGTTGCCAACCAGTATTCTTATACTGACCATCGGCGAATGGATTCAGAAGCACTACAAAGCGTTGCATTCGATATGGCGCTGAAACGACGAGAGCGGCAACTCCAGCAAATCCAAATGTGAGTAGACCCGCAAATATCCCTAAACGAACCCCAGAGACCCATAACAGCCCTGCCAAAATAAAAGCAAAGACCGAGGCTGTTCCTAAATCCTTACCCATCAGAACAAGGAGTATGCACAGTGCAAATGCCGGCGCAATTAAGGTAATTACATTTGTTTGAATGGAGCCTGCCCGCTCTCGTTTGGCTAATATAAAGCCAGCCCATAAAATCATTAGAAACTTTGCTATTTCACTTGGCTGAACATCTACAAAACCAAGGCTGATCCAATTGTGATTTCCATTAACGCTTTTACCGATGACCTGCACTACTGCAAGCAATAGAACTGAAAAAATTACTCCGACGCGAGCGATCAGCTTCCAACGCGCAAGAGAGAATCTCGATAAAACCCAGGCCATGGGTATTGAGAAAATCAGAAAGACTATTTGTCGTAAAACTATGGCATACGTCGATCCCTTTGATTCTAAAGAGTGAATCGAAGAGGCGGAAAAAACCATAATCACGCCGAGAATGCTTAAACTTAAAGTGCTCCCTATAAGCATGTAATAGAGATTGATGGGCTTAGAAAAGATATTTCCGCGAGCTTTACTATTCATGTGCCACCAATTTTCTGACAGCGGCCGAAAATCTATCTCCACGGTCGGCATATGAAATAAATTGATCCATCGAAGCACATGCCGGCGCCATTAATACTGTATCTCCCGATACTGCAAGTTCGCGAGCAGCTTCAACCACCTTCTCCATTAAATCATTGGAAACTTCACCCTTAACAGAGTTGGTATCAATTTTAATTAATGGGGTTTTAGGAGCAAATCGTTTAAAGGCCTCTTCAATTAAATTGCGATCTTCTCCGATGAGTATCACGGCTTTGATTCGATCCTTGGTTCGTTCAACTAATCTGTTCATATCAGCGCCTTTAGCCAACCCGCCAGCTATCCAGACCACCGACAAATGCGAGAGAATCGAAGCCTGTGCGGCATGAGGATTTGTTGCCTTTGAGTCATTAATCCATGAAATTTCGTCGTGACTAAAAACTAGTTCAATGCGGTGGCGACCAGGATGAAAATCAATTAGCGCGTTTTGAATATCTCCATAGGAAACACCAATGCTCCTTGCAAGACCGGCTGCAGCTAATGCATTTGAGACACTGTGCGGAAGCGTGGGTTGAATATCTTTTATTTCAGCGATCATCGACGCCTCCTGAGGATCGCTGACGAAAGCGCGGTCAATTAATAAATTTTCAACAACGCCGAGTTCTCCTGGCCCAGGAGTATTGAGAGAGAAAAATATCTTGCGACCATCCCATGTGCCGATCCGTTGAAGGATTGAATCATCTTCTCCATTAATGATCGCTGTTTCAGTGTGATCTAAAAGCGATAACTTAGCTTGGCAATAGGCATCAAAGCTGCCATGCCAATCCATATGATCTTCTGCGATATTTAGGATCGCCACGCTAACAAAACGCGCTTGGCGCAGCCAGTGGAGCTGAAAAGAGGAGAGTTCGAGAACAAGGTAATCAAATTCAGTTTTATTGTTGACGGCATCTATAACAGTGTCGCCAACATTGCCACACGCAATTGCCTTCAGTCCAGCGCGCTGGAGCATCGCCGCGGCCATTTCAACCGTTGTAGTCTTTCCATTGGTACCAGTTAGTGCCAGCCATTTTTGATGTGGAGCGATTTCTTGAGCCAAGTTCCATGCGATATCAATCTCATTTAATAGTTCTACTCCGGCGATTTTCGCCTCGCGCAACAATGGATGGTTCTCATTCCAACCAGGTGAGACAACTACTGCAGAGAAATCCCTAACAATTACGGTTTCGGGTCGGAGAATTGGAAATTTACTTTGAAGATTTGAATCTTCATCTGCAATTACAACTGTCGCCCCTCGCGAACTAAGAAATGTTGCAATCGAAGTACCAGTAACGCCACCTCCAGCAATAAGTATTTTCTGGCCCTGAAAGTTAAGAGACATCGACGTTACTTGACTACCCACTGGGCATAAAACAGACCTAGACCAAGGGCAACTGAGAGTCCGGCAATAATCCAGAAGCGAATCACGATGGTAACTTCGCCCCAACCCAGTAGTTCGAAATGGTGTTGAAGCGGTGCCATCTTAAATACACGTTTTCCGCCACTCATTTTAAAGTAAAGGGTTTGAATGACAACTGACATCGTAATAATTACGAAAAGCCCGCCGAGTGGAATAAGCAAAAGTTCAACACGCAAGGTTGCAGCCAATCCAGCAAGTGCTCCCCCAAGTGCAAGGGAGCCCGTATCTCCCATAAAAATCCTTGCGGGCGAGGCATTCCACCAAAGAAAACCAGTACACGAACCGGCAAAGGCTGCGGCTAGTACCGCTAAATCCAAAGGATCTCTAACTTGATAACAACCGAGACCAGAGTTAATCGCACAGCCTTGACCGAACTCCCACACGCCGATCAAAATAAAGGAGAGAAAAACCATTACAGATGCACCTGTTGCAAGTCCATCGAGACCATCGGCAAGATTGACACCATTACTAGCAGACATCACCATGAGTACGATCCATGCAATCGCAATCACTGGTCCAAGATAAATCACGGTTTCACGTACGCCAGATAGATAATAAGAGATAGGGGTCAATCCGGTGGTATCGGCAAATCTAATTCCCAGCGACCCAAAAACGGTAGCAATTGCTGCTTGGCCAAAAAGTTTTTGCTTTCCTGTTAGTCCTAATGACTTTTGTCGCGAGACCTTCAACCAATCATCGATAAAGCCGAGAGTGCCAAGTGCCAGTACTAAACCAAGAACTAGAATTGCTGAAATAGTTAATGAGTTTTGAGTTAATATGTGAGCACTTAAATAACCAACTAATGCAGCTGCGATAAGTATCACGCCGCCCATGGTCGGGGTTCCACGCTTTATATGGTGACTACTCGGGCCATCATCTCGAATTATCTGTCCGTATCCGCGCGTTGCAAGAATCTTTATAAGTCCTCGTGTGCCAAAGAGTGAAAAAATAAGTGCGATAGCACCGGCAATTAAAATCTGTCTCATTTGTTCATGTCGTCTCTGCTCAACCATCGCGACTGAATCTCATCTGCAAGAATTTCAAATCTCTCCGCACGTGAAGCCTTCACAAGCACGACATCACCAGGTGCACAATAAGAAACGAAAGCGGCGGCATCTTCGATCGAGGCAACGTGGTGGGACTGCATAGCGCCGACTCCAGATCCATACTCAGGTGCATTGACAATTACTAAGTGATCAATTCCGATTTCAGAGGCAAGGTTGCCAATATCTGCACTAGCGGTGGCTCCTGACTCGCCGAGTTCATGCATTTTTCCTACAAAGGCCCAGGATTGGCCCCCTCGTTCCTGTGCAAAGAGGGCAAGGCTATGAAGGGCTGCGCTCATGGAAGCTGGATTAGCGTTATATGAATCGTTGATGATGAGTAGCTCTTCCACCTCGTGGAGCTCCATGCGCCATTTACTTGCGATTGCAGCAGTTGAAAGAGAGCTTGCAATGAGTTCAATTGGCAGCACTAAAGCAGTTCCAACAGCGGCGACGGCAAGAGCATTAGAAACTTGATGGGCCCCTACCGAACGTAGACCCACGGCATCGCGGCCATCGCGCGTAACTAAATCAAAATGGGCGCGTCCTTCACGAATTTCAATATCGGCAGCACGTACATCTACATCACTTCTTTCGCCAAAGGTAAGAACCCTTCCGCTATGTAGCTTCGCCATCGCTGGAGTGAACTCGTCATAGGTTCCAAGAATTGCAATGCCATCTTGGCCAAGAGATGCAATAAGTTCACCCTTGGTTTCGGCAATTGCTTGCTGCGAACCGAACTCACCTAAATGAGCAGTACCGACAGTCAGCACAACGCCAATAGTGGGCTTTGCTATCTCACATAAACGAGCGATATCTCCCTTATGCCGTGCGCCCATTTCAAGAATGCAAAACCGGGTTCGCTCATCACATTCAAGCAGAGTCAAAGGCAGACCCAAATCATTATTAAAGGAGCCCGAAGGCGCCACGGTTGGACCAACTGCAGCCAACATATGCGCAAGTAAATCCTTGGTGCTCGTCTTGCCCTGGGAGCCAGTTATGCCTATGACCGTTAGATTATTTAATCGTGAACGAATAAAAGTAGCAACAGTTGAGAGCGCAGCAATTACATCTTTAACAACTATGCATGGTCCATCAATTGCATGAGTAGTTAAGGAGAAAACCGAACCCAATCTATAAGCCTCGGCCACGAAATCATGGCCGTCATTAACCTCGCCTTCCAGTGCTAGAAAGAAAGTACCTGGAGTAGCTAAACGCGAGTCAAAGATCGGAGCCTTAAAAATCAGCAAATCTGGATCGCAATGAAGCTCTCCCCCAACAAGAAGGGCGATTTCTCCTGCAGTTAACGTAATCACTTCTTATTTTCAATCGCTCGGGCGAGTTCGATTCGATCATCAAATGGATGAACTTCGCCAGAAATCTCTTGACCCTTTTCATGGCCCTTACCTAAAACAATGACTAGGTCACCCTCTTGTGCATGATTTACTGCCGTTCTTATCGCTTGGGCACGGTCGACTATTACTTCACTGGGAGCGTGGACATCTATATCTAAAACCATTTGCACCAGAATATCCTCTGGCTTTTCACTTCGTGGATTATCGCTCGTATAAATTGCAATATCGGCCCCATCTCGAAGCGCCATTCCCATGAGTGAGCGCTTGGAGGAGTCTCTATCGCCGCCACAGCCCAAAACCGCAATGACGCTGCCGTTCGAAATCTCATGTGCAGTCTCTAAAACTCTCGCAACGGCGTCAGGTGAATGGGCATAGTCAACAAGGGCGGTGAAGTTCTGACCCAGACGCACCGCCTCCAGGCGACCCGCCGCCCCAGTTAGCGTGGGCATTATCGCTGCGATATCTATTGGGTCAACACCGCTCTCAGTAGCGATCGCAATGGCCATTAATAAATTGTCATAATTAAATCCACCGTGCAAAATGGTTTTACCCTCAATCAGAACTCCACCACTACCGCGAATTGCAACTGATGCACCTATGTAGTCGCGAGTAATTGATGCAAAGTGCCAGTTCGCTTTTGTATCTGTGCGAGACAACGTCACCACAGGCAGCTCTGTCATTTCCGCAAGGCGTGCGCCAAATGCATCATCGATATTAATGACTGCCAAATCAGCATATTCATATGTAAACAATTTTGACTTAGCTAGGAAATACTCCTCCATCGATTTATGGAAATCTAGGTGATCTTGAGAGAGATTAGTAAACCCAACAACAGCGAAGTGACTGCCGCGAATTCGTTCTAAAGTAATTGCGTGACTTGAAACTTCCATCACTAAGTTGCGCATGTGTCGCTCTCGCATTGTTGCAGAAAGAGCTTGCAGATCTGAACTCTCTGGAGTTGTTCGCTTGCTGCTGAGAACATCACTGCCTATACGTGTTTCGACAGTTCCTATGAGTCCACTTTCGCGCCCTGCCGCCTGCATAATCTGATGCAAAATCGTTGTGACCGTAGTCTTTCCATTGGTTCCTGTTACGCCGACACTATATAAATCACGCATTGGTTCAGAGTAAAACCATGCACTTACTATCCCAGCCGCACGTCGAGGGTTATCTACAGTTAAAACTGGAACTCCAGTAATCATGGCGGCACCAGCAAAATCTGTTAAAACCGCCACAGCGCCCTTTGCGATTGCGTCATTTGCAAATGTGGCACCATGGAATTTTTCCCCTGGTAGTGCGATAAATAAGTCGCCCTCCATTACTTCGCTACTTGCCTGGGAAATGCCAGTAACTTCAATCCCATCAATTTTCGAACCGCATTCGGCACTTACCATTGTTGAAATGGCGGTGAGTTTTTTGCTTGGATTAGCTATTGGTCTTTGCATCTGCCGCCCTCTTTATTAATAGCTGTTTTTCGTTAAGTGCTACGGGAATAATTGTGGTGCCAGTTGGCGCTATGTGACGACTCTGCAAAACAAAAGACATTACTTTCTTAAATACTGGTCCGCCCAGTGCCCCTCCCCAGTGCAGACCTTTAGGATCTTGAATAGTCACGCTAATGACATATGCAGGATTATCGGCTGGTGCAAAGCCAATGAAGGATGCGGTGTAGCCACGGTAACAACCACACGTGTCATCGATGCGCATAGCTGTTCCAGTTTTACCGGCGACTCGATAGCCAGCTATCGCCGCAGTCGGCGCCGTACCTGATGCCGATACAACACTCTCCATCATGATGCGCATTGCTTGGGCGGTTTGAACGCTAACAACGCGCTCACTAGTTCTACCTGCAGCTGGTGTGAAGTTTCCGCTTGAATCACTTGTTCCGGCGATAACCGTTGGCGATACACGTACACCATTGTTTGCAATAGTCGCAAAAATGCTCGTTGCCTGCATCGCCGTCAGTGAATATCCCTGACCAAAGGCCACCGTGGGTGCAGTAGTGCCTGACCAATCTGCAACCTTTGGCAAGATTCCTCGCGATTCACCTGGTAAACCCGAACCGGTCTTACTGCCAACGCCAAACTTTGAAAGATAGTTATACAAAACATCGTGAGATAAAAGCTCTCCAATTTGAATAGCACCGGTATTACTCGATACCGCTAAAACTCCTGAAGCTGTCAAACGCTCCGTTGGATGTCTTTCATGGTCATGAAATACTTTAGTCGAGCGCTTGAGTGCATATGGAATCGTGAAAACAGTGTCGGGAGTAATCTTTTTCTCTTCGATTGCCGCAGCAATAGTCATGACTTTCCCTGTCGAGCCTGGTTCATAAACATCTTGCACTGATGGGTTGCGCATTGCGATGAGAGAGACTTTTGAAGTGTTGTTTGGATCGAAAGTTGGTGCAGTCGCATGAGCTAGAATCTCGCCTGTTTTGGGATCCATCACAATTACGGTTCCACTAATTGCACCAGATGCTTTAACTACATCGGAAATCGCTTTCGAAGCCACCCATTGGATATCCCGATCGATAGTTAGGCGAACGCTCGTCCCAACTTGGGCGGGAATAATCTCTGACTGTGAACCCGGAATTTCAGCGCCATAACCATTTGCATATGAATATTTACCATCGACACCGGCAATAGATGAATTCATACTCGCTTCAAGTCCAGTAGCACCCTTTCCATCGTGGTTGACGAAGCCAACCAGGGATGCGATGAGAGAGCCCGATGGATACTCACGTATATAGCCTCGTTCTGGGAAGAAACCAATAATGCGATCTGGACTCATTCCTGGAAATTGTGCATTATATGTCGCCATTGCGGCGCTGAGTTTTTGCCACGTAGCGGGTTTTGCATTTTGGTAGACCATGTTCCACTTACGTTTGCCAGTAATGCTCGCAGTAACTTCTGAAACAGTTAATCCCAGAATCGGTGCGACAAAGTTTGCAACGCGGGCTGGATTTGTTATCTGAGTTTGATCGACAACAATGCTAGTGGCGGCCACGCTTCGGGCAAAGGCGACGCCATTGACATCTGTAATTGCACCTCGAGGGGCAGGTAACGTGCGCGTATTCTCCATCTCATTAACGGCGCGCAATCGATAATCACTTGCTTGTACTGCTTGAACTTGTATCAGCCGAACGGTAAAAAGCAGCATTGCAACTGCAATCACAAGGATTAAAAACCTAATGCGATTATGTGCAAGTGCAAAATTACCCATTGCCGAGGCCGCTTTGATTAGTAGAAAGCTGTTCTAAGTTCAAGAAGGTAGGTGTCTCTGATGGCTTCATGCCTAAAGCAAGGGCTGCGCGTGAAAGAGATTCTGGTGAGGACTTCTCATCAATTGCGCGAGCGATTGCCTCACGCTGATCGCTGACCATTTTGGCTTCGAGTTTTAAATGCGTTAATTGAAAAGCATCCTGTGCAAGCAGAGTATTGATTACAAGTAGAAAAAGAAGTCCGGCAATTCCGACGGCTGAGACAAAGGTTGCGAAGAATTTGCGATTGGCCTGTTTTCCAGCCGACAAATCGGGAACTAGTTTCAGTGCGACTTGCGCCGATTTTTCAGCCAGGATTTCCTTTGAGCGAGTAATCGCTGGTGCAAATGCTGTCATCGCCATTATGCCGCCGTCCTCTCGATTGCCCGTAGTCGAACCGATGCCGAGCGGGAGTTCTCTTCGAGCTCTTGCGCCCCTGGAGTCTCACTTCCTTTAATAACTAGAGAGAACTTGGCTGCAAATTCTGGAAGTTCGAAGGGAAGATCTCGAGGAGTCCCTGATGTGGTTGATGCGACAAAGAGCTCTTTAACAATTCGATCTTCAAGGGATTGAAAAGACATGACTACTAAACGCCCTCCAACCTCAAGGAGTTTGAGGGCAGATGGAAGCGCTCTTGTGATTGCGCCAAGTTCATCGTTGGTCTCAATGCGTAAAGCCTGAAATGTGCGCTTGGCAGGGTTGCCGCCAGTGCGCCTAGTCGCTGCAGGAATAGCATTCTTAACGAGTGTTGCCAGTTGAGTTGTCGAGTTAAGAGGCGCAATGTTTCGAGCTTTAACAATCGCTTCGACAACTCGTGTTGCAAACTTTTCTTCTCCGTACGTGCGCAAAATACGTACCAACTGGCCTGGCTCATAAGTATTAATAATCTCGGCCGCAGTCAATG
>Ga0209297_1000486_pt1 | contig 25346 bp, 48 predicted proteins | sample S_130805_MF_Meta_FD_187322 | JGI IMG/M metagenome (GOLD analysis project Ga0209297, IMG submission 187322) | Freshwater microbial communities from Lake Simoncouche, Canada to study carbon cycling - S_130805_MF_MetaG (SPAdes) (version 2) | ecosystem: Environmental > Aquatic > Freshwater > Lake ...
CCTTCGTTTCGATACTATTGTATTTTATGAGGTGTTTGCTGAAGAGATTGAGGATTACTTGGGACCTAAAAGTAAATGGAAAATGGAGTTATTGGAGTTAATAAATAAAAAGTTTGGTTGTGAAGCCACTAATATAATTTTTATATGAACCTACAAGAAAACATAAGAAGATTAATTAGAGTTCAAGAATTTAAGTAATGCTCTAATATATTCGGAACGTTTATCATAGAATTCGGTATCATCATCATATTGTAAAAACTCCTCACGTCTATGTCTATCAATGAAATCTTCAATTAATCCATAAGCGTAATCATCTCTGTCCGCAGAATCTTCAAAATCTTCTTCATCCATAATGTAGTTATAATCATCCCTAAGTGATTCCAATTCATCCATTGTAAACCTCCTAAGTAAAAATATATCTAACTGTGATTCGGTGATAAGGTATTTCATTATATATAAATATTAATCTGTAACCATTAATCTGTAATCATATGGACCATCCCAAATCGTACTATCACTAATACCCAAAGTATTATTAACCCATTCTTTGATTATATCCAAACAATCCGATTTACCAATGGAGAAGAAGGTAGATAAATCCTCAGTCAAACGACGATTTACAAACACCCAATTCCTAACTTCACCAAAGGCGTTGTTAACATAAACACTAATCTGTGATTGCCTATCTGACTCACTGTTTAAGAAATATATATAATTGTTGAATCTCTTCTTGTTGTCATATATCACAAAGTCCTGATTATCCAAGTACTTAAAGATTACTTTCTCTAATTTTGATTCGGTGATAAGGTATTTCATTATATATAAATATTAGTTAGGTGCTCTCAATCGTTCAGTGGTACAGCTGCAATTAGCCGGGTGTTAGTAACCCTCACTTGGAGGGTATTCTCAACATAGAAGTATCCACTTGCCGCTCCTACAGGGGTGTTAGTAACCCTCACTTGGAGGGTATTCTCAACCCATCTTCCAATAACTTGTTTGGAATCATTTAGTTCCAAAGAAAAGAAGGTGGAAATTTCATTAACTAATTTGTGATAAATGTAACACCAACCATCATCTTTATTGTATCTAATTTGTGCATATTCATCACCTTCGGAATTAACGAAGTATATTCTATTCCCTTTTTCAAACTGAATAAAATCCTGATTGTTAAGATAAATAAAAATAGCTTTATCTAATTGTGATTCGGTAATTAAGTATTTCATTGTATATAAATATTAGTTAGGTAATTTCAACCATGACTGGGACATCAAACCAGCCTTGGTGGTATTTGTAACCTTCATTTTAAGGGTATTCTCAACCAATCCGAAAAACAGAATGATTGCCGCCCAGGTATTTGTAACCTTCATTTTAAGGGTATTCTCAACCCATCTACCAATAACTTGTTCAGAATCAGATTCGTCCAAAGAAAAGAAAGAAGAAATTTCCTCAATTAATTCGTCATATATACCACACCAACCATCATTTTTATCATATCTGATTTGAGCATATTTATCACCTTCGGAATTAACGAAGTATATACTATTCCTCCTTTTAATCTGAATAAAATCTTGATTGTTCAAGTATATAAAGACCGCTCTATCTAATTGTGATTCGGTGATAAGATATTTCATATGATAATAAATATAATTATATTTATAATATTATGAACCTACAAGAAACCATAAGAAGAATATTAAGGGAAGAGTTTAATAATTTATTAAACAGATTAAAACCATATCTTATTGAGGGTAAATATATGTATCATTACACACCGACTTATAATTTGGACGATATTAAAGAAGAAGGGTTGATTCCAAGAAAAACCCCAAGTTCTTTTTATAAAGATGGTATTCAGGGGATATTCTTAACAAATAAATCTAGCTTATATAGTGCAAACTTACCACAAAATTTAATGAATCTTATGGATGAATACTACGAAAATGGGGAAGAAGATGAAAAACCAATTGTTAGGTTAACAATAGATGTTACACAATTAAACCCTGATAAAATTACATGGGATGATGATTATATTATGAATCAATATAAATGGAATAAGGCTAATACTGATGAAGATAAAATAATTGAGAGTATTGATATCTGGGGAACTATCTCATATAAAGGACTAATACCACCTGAACTTATAATAAATGAAGATTTTGATTATTTATCCTAATATGAACATACAAGAAAACATAAGAAGAGTATTAAGGGAAGAATACACCGTAAGACAAATGAAGTTATTGACTATCGCAAGTAAGGTGGGATTACTAAAGACGGCGGAGATGGTCGGAGGAGTAGAAGACCTTATGAATATGTTAGGTGATGAGTTCCTTACAACAAACAATAAGATTAAGATTATTAAGGAAGTAGTAGAAACAACCGATTATGAACATGACCCCTATATCACACTAATGGACATGAATGAAAACCCAATAGTCCTCAAGGATGAAGACGGTGAACTTTCACAAATAGAAATGATAAATAAAGAAGATGTTACAGTGTTTCATTATGGTGGATATAAATACTCACAAATTTTAGATGAAAGTTATATGTCTTATGAAGAACTACCAAAAGATGTATTAGATGATATCTTTGATATGGTATTAGATTTCTATACAGGTACTTTAGAGAATAACTAATTATTGATTTAAGACCTCTTCCATTTGATAATTCATAACAGACATTTCTACATCCTTTGTACATTCCTTATGATTTAATACCTCTTCCACCTTCCAAGGAACACGAACTTTAACATCGCACGTTGTGGATACCTTATGATTTAAGACCTCTTCCACCCAAGCAAAACTGCTCCTGTCGAGGAGTTTAGTTGTGGATACCTTATGATTTAAGACCTCTTCCACCTTCCACAAACGTATAGAACCATCGTCGCTGGTTGTGGATACCTTATGATTTAAGACCTCTTCCACCCAAGAAGATAGAACAGGACTAAAATCACCTGAACTCATAGAGAATATTTGAAAAAACGAATTAAAAAAATCGTATCTCCACCATAAAGTACCTGACTCATCAAGTTCAAAGTACCAATGTTTATTATCCCTATTAATGAACCATGTAGACCCATTATAAGGAATAATCTCACAATCACCCAACTCTTTATATAGTTGTTTAAAAATAATTTGTTTTAATCTATCTGTAATAATCATAGTACAAATATAGTAAGAAATTATGAAATAAACAAACTCATTCCCCCATCCCCACTTTCAGTGGTCGTTTCACTACACTTCGTTCCGTTACACTAATGGGTTCATTCGTTTATTTACTTCATAATTTCCCCCATATATAAATCCCCCATTACATGAATCTATAATTAACGTACAACACTAATCTATAATAATCCCCCACTAACGACAGACATAATATGAGGGGACATATAGTAATACTGTTAAAGGTATTTATACCCCATCGGGATAATGAAATACCCTAAAGGGTATATAAGATGATATGAGTATACCTGTTAGGGTATATTATAATATGTGGGAACTAATGGGATAATACGAAACATATCTGTTATGTCAGGTTAATCCTGACTGTAGTGATATGAAACATATATCCCACAAATTAATCACATATATAATTGTCCATATAATATGTGTCACCATAATGGGGAACTTTAATCCTCCTGTTAGTCGTCCGTTGAAGGTATATATAATGGTCTTGTTACATATCTTTCTAACACACTACGTGTTCCCACGCTCCTATCACCATTAACTACATTTTTTGCTGGGTTTTATATGTAGTAAAAAAACTGGTCCTGTAGACCCCTACAGAGGGGAAAAAGTGGTCTTTACACTACCCTCATGACCATAAGTGGTGGGAAATTGTGGTAAACAATATCTACATTGTGGGGGTAAAAGTGGGTGAAAGGGATTGTCCCGTGTGTGTCATGTGACTGACATTTTGACAAATCCAAATATTTCAACATAAAAAGTTATCAACAATCCCCACTGACACTATTGTCATCCCCATAAGTTATCATATATTTATTAACAAAACACTATGGAAAAACTGTACCTTAATAAGTTATTAACAACTGTGAGTGAGGAAACACCCAATGAGTATAAGGTTTTATATAGTAATGGTGTTTATGTGGGTAGTTGTTCTTATAAGAAGTTAGAGATGATGGGGAGTAGAAAACCTATTCGTCAGGATATATTTCTTATGACCAACTGTGACATGACGGATATTATCGGTTCATTAAATAATGAATATCCATTTACATCAGATGACCACAACGATGTTCAGAGAGAGATAAGATTTGATTCCCTAAATAAGGTTAGGGATTATGTTAACTCTCTTTAAGATATTTCCCATAGGTCTTCTTAAACTCATTCCATACTTCCTTCTTATATTTCTTTGCGTTGTCTCTTGCTTCCACTTCAAAGGGACAGTCGTAGTAACCGTATTTTTTTACAGCTGAGTCGTAACCTGATTTGATTCCCTTCTGTATGTGGTGGGTGTATTCGTGTATTATTACTCCAACGAATGTTGACATGTCTTCACATACAGAAGGGTTGATGGTAATACGAGGGGTGTAGTCATACTGACCATACATATTCTTAAGGTTGTTGTTGATACAGAACTTGGGGAATGGTTTGTTACCATGACCAAGAACTTTCCTTGTTGTCCCAAGAATCTTCAGACCGAGAGCTCTGAGCTCACGTGTATTATATTTTGTAAGGTTATCTTTTAGTTTCATATTAGTCAATGTATTTAAATGTTATGTTACCCATGAAGTCAGAACAGTAATGTCTTGGACCTGTGATGGAAGCCATCTTAAAGAACAAGGGGATTTGAGTTTGACAAATTAATCTGTCGAAGTAAACTGATGCTGAGCTCTTTCTTCTTTTGTAGAAAGACATTCGAGTATCTGACCAATAATGCTTGGAGGGGATTCTATCTTCAGAATATCTCTCACCTTTCTTCTTCATGGTTACTTCAATGTTCAACACACGAGAGTACTTGTTTTCATTCCAATTCCATTTGTCGGTCTCCCCAACTGATACAATACGAATAGACACCTCACCGAAGCCCATCCAATTATCTTTAAAGGTTAGGGACTCAATCTTAGTTAAGAACTTCTTAAGTATTTTGGTTGACTCTTTATCTGATGTGATTTTCATAGTGTTGTCGTTTATTGTTCTACAAATATACGGCGGGGATTTGGTTCACACAAGAAAAATCTTATATATTTTTATATAAGCAGGTTGGAGTACACACTCCAAGCATTAACTGTGCCAGCCCTTTATCCCCTCATCGTTATAAGGTACACTTAGGGAGCTAAGTTACAAAGAAAATAATTAATAAAAAATTAGGATGATAACTTTCTTTGCCGTAACTTTGTGTTGACGCTTTATTTTATATAAAAAAACATATAAGGCACCAAGCTAAGTTACGGCGAATATTTTGAATAAACAAATATATTTTCACATAATAAATCCCTACCTTTGTATAATGAAACCAAAGATATATACACTAAAAGATTTTGACTTCAAACCACATGGTGTCATAAAAGGTGCGGTACAAGGTATGCTTAAGCTCCCCAACAATATCACAGTATCTATTGTGGGTGGTGGTTTCCAATCTATTGTCGGTGGGATGAATAGATTATATGGTGATGGTGTAAATAACTTTGAAGTAGCAGCTTGGTATACTGATAGTGGTGATTGGATTACACTCGGGGATAATAATGATATATTAGAATATGTAGATAAAGATAAACTACTGTTCCTACTCTTTGAACTATCCCAAAAATAATTTTGTATATATAAAACCTTTTCACTACCTTTGTCGTCTATACACTATGAAGAAATATATATTCCCCCTTATCATGTTGGTCGTAATACTAACATCATGTTCTACCCCACAACATGGGTACAACTACAAGAAACATTCTAACACACAACAGAAGATGTATAAACAAACCAAGAGAGTGAACAAAGGTAAGAGTCAACTACAACATCAGTGTACACCAAAGAAACATAGATAACAATGAAACGATTTAAGATGACCCCTGACTTGGGGATACTAATATATATAGCCGTAGTTATTACCCTCGTAGTAATACTAAGAAGTTGTGAGATATTATAAACAACCCCCTCTCCCCATATAACTTATAACAAGTTATTAACAATAACCCCCTATCTACCCCCCATATTGGGGCATACCCCTCCCCCCTACGTATCCCCCCTCCATATATGACATTCTGACAGGTCAAAATGGGGGGACAATCCCCTACACAAAGTATTCGTTTAAAAAAATGTTTATAGAAAATTTTTGGAAAAATTGACCCCTATGTATAATATGTTCTGTATATGTGAAAAAAAAATTTTGGGAAAATTTGTGTATTTATAGTAAACATTATATATTATGAAAAATATTAGATTAACTGAATCGGAATTGATTGACTTAATTAATCGGGTAATAATAGAGGATGAAGAAAAAACAGATAAACGTATTGGTTTTATATTAGATTATATTGACAAACAATTTAAAGGTATGGTACGTAAAAAAGGTTTTGGTTGGTTTTTAGGTCACAAAAACGTACTACAATATGTAAACAACCATTTTATAGTAACTGATAATTTTGTAAATGAAATTAAAAATATGTTTGGAATAACCACAAGAGATGTTTTACGGTTATATAAGCAGTACTTCAAAGAAAGATACCCAAGATATAAAATCTTTGGGGTTATAGACGGTTTATCAAATAATTAACCTCTCCGATGATAGTATTGTTGGACTGACCCCTTGGATTCAAGGGGTTTCTTGTTTATATTTGTATTATGGAACACGATGATGAAATCCAAAGATTGGAAGGGGAGATTCTTGAACTGAAGGATGAGTTAAGAAAGGTTATTGATAGGGAATTAATATATAAGGAAATCTTAACTGAGATTGTTGATTCAATTGATAATCAGTTAACTAGGGACAAGGAGAATGAGAGGTTTAAGTTTGATGATAAGATTGACTTCAAGTTATTTGTTCAGTATATGAAAGAGGACTTGGAGAATTATAGAAGAATATATAAGAACATTGATTTTTGATATATGGTTAATAAGGTGATTGATTTATATCTTAAGGATTATTTGGTTTATCATTATGATGGATGGTATTGGGTTCTTCATCCTATCACTAATGAATGGGTTGTTAATTTTGCTGATAGTGGTTATATATTTTTCAACAGGGATTTTTGGGTAAATTTTTCAATGTTTTATCCTTTGTGTGATTTAACTAATGACATTCGTAATTGGGTTGTTTATAAGATTGGTGTTCCGATTAGTAAACATTGTTATCCTGATTATATCCATGGTAATTATGATTGGAGGGATGAGTTTTCTGATAAGACCATTGATGAGGTTCTTAGTGATGGTGAATTGATTTGTTCTTGTAAAGACGACCCCTCTTTTGAAATGGGACCAATATAGTGAAAAAAAATTCTGGAAAAATTTGATAAAATACGTAAGTCTGTTTATCATTATAAAAAAATAATAACATGAAAAAACAAAATTCAAAAGATAAATTAAGAAACAAGATTAATAGGATTAGGATGGTTGATGACTTATGTAAAAATTCTCTTCGTGTATCAAAGTGGACAAGTTTAATATCTGATAAGTTATCATCATCACCTGACTTTATTGGTAAGGAGGAGATATTAGATGAAATGAAAAGGATGAGGAATTATATGTCGTTTAATACCGTCGAGTTTTCAAATGATTTAAAGAATGAGGTTACTGAGGAGTTACTTGGGTCATCAAGTAAGAATGATTTAAAGCGTATTCAGAAGTTTGTTGATTTTAATTATCACATTACTGAGGGTATGTTTTTATCAGACATTCAATCAATTTCATTAAAGGATGGTGAAGGTATTGATTTGGTGAACGAATTGATTGATATGTATTTTAATTCTACCAATGAGAAGTCTAAATTGTTTTTTAATTTATATGAGTCTGACTCTATTGAGTTTTTTGATATGATTTTGGGTGAGGTTCTTGACTGGAAGGAATTGGGTAGTGAGGAATTGATGACGGTGGATATTATGGATGAGTGTATATAATAATATATGGAAGAAGAGAAATTATCTATTACTGTGGAAGTGACATTAAGGGACGGTAAGTTTTTTTACGACTTAATGGCCAAGAGGGGTATGAATATAGATGAGATTATATCTGTGTTATGTGGGGGTCTTGCTTTATCTATTCGTAGTAAGGGGGCCCCTGAGTTACAGGGTCAGACACTTAGGGATGTTATTGGTCATTTGGAATCTGAGTTTGTTAATGTGGATTCATTTTCTGATATTGAATTAAAAAAATAATATATGGAACCAGTAGAAGAAGAATTCGGTGTAGTAAACATCAGAGAAGATTATAGTATTATAGATGGACCTAATACCACCACCACCTTTCATGCCGGTATGGGAGGTCGTAATGTTAATCCGTATGTTGAGAATGATTATTCTCAGATTAAGAATAAGGATAATGATATGGTTATCCCCGAGGTATTGATTAAGGTTATTAAGAAGAGCGTTCCGGGTATCTCATCGGTTGAGATTGATGGTTATAGAAACTATGCCAGAATCAGTTTTGCGGATTATAATACCGTCCCGAATTATCTTGTTCTTTTGAATGTTAGGTATCATTGGAACGCTAATAATATCTTATCACCTGAGAAGTTGGGTGAGGTTATTAACACGTCATTCTCTATGATGCATCCTGACGTTGATTTTGTCAAGTTTGAGGTTAAGAGGATGAACATTGAGAAACGTAATTACCATGAGGAGTTTCTTGATATGTTTATGAAAAAATAATTTTTAATTATATTTATAATAAAATATTATTATGAAAAAGATTATTAAATTAACAGAATCTGATTTAACTAAAATTATTAAACGATTAGTTAAAGAGTCAGATGAATCTTATTATGAAAATTTTAAACAAGCAGATGACTATGCTTCTGACTTATATTTTGAAATGGATATGGAGCTTCAGGAAATGTTTAATAATATTTTAAACCATATTGATTTTGAGGATATTTTAAAAAAATACCAAAATAAATTTAGAGAAAAGTATGGAGAATTGGCTGATATTGATGAGGATATTTACAATGAAAATATCACTGACTTAATGAATATGGATGTAAAGAATATTGACTTTGATTTTATAAGTTCTGAAATATCAGGAGCAATTTTGGATAATTTATAAAAATTTTTTTTCGTCGGTTCCCGAATCCCCCTACCCCCTTTTTTTTTCTGATGTATTTATTATAACATGGATTATATTATCACTCCTGAGAAGTTGGACAAAATTATGAAACCTTATTTTGATAAGGTGTTTGAAGATACCAAGTGGAGTGAAGAATATGTTAGTGGATACGGTGAAACGTGGTCCGGTTTATTTAATCAGGATGGTGAGATGTTGGTTGGTTATCCAGAACATGATAATACCACTTATTTTACTGACGGAAGATATTTTAATAATATGTGGGATTTATTTAGCATTGACTCAAAAGAATTTACTGACGCGATGGGTAGATATCTTAAAAAAACATATGGGTGTGAGTTTAATTATATTTGGTAATCTTGTATTTATTGTTATATGAAATACCAAATCACAAAGGAACAATATTCTAAACTTGTCTATACGTTAATTGAAGCATTTTTTAAGGATGCTAAATTTACCAAATCAAAAAGTAGAGATAGGAATGGGAATTATGTGTCTTATGATATTATTGTTAATGGTGAGGACGTTGCTTGGATTAATTCAACCGAAATCAAATCTAAATCAAATAGATGTAAACATGAACTTATAATATATGATGCAACTATATCAATGATAACAAACTTCGTTCCGATTTTTAGGAAGAAGATATTCTCAAAAATACTTATTAAATATTTTTCTGATATTATCGGTGAAGATATTGATTGTATTGATTTTGATATGAAACCTCATGGGAGTGAAGATACAATCACATATAGAAAAAAATTCAAAAAGAAAAAATAATTTTTCTCCGTCGTTCAATTCCCCCTACCCCCTTTTTTATTTTGATTGGTATTTATTGTAAAACATTATTATGAAAAAGGTTTTAAGATTAACCGAGTCTGATTTGATTAAATTTGTTAAGAGGATTGTTAAATTATCTGAAGCTGAAAAAAAACGTCCAGCCAAACGTATTACCCCTAAAAACAACCCTACCTCTAACGATGATGTTGATTCTAATACTTACGAAACTTTTAATAATTTTTATAACGAAATCCGTGATTATTTAAGACAATATATTGATACTGATTGTGTTAAATTTGATGCTACCGATAGATACCTCATAGTTGATGTTGGAGCTCCTTATGATTTTGCTGATGCTGGTTTTGAAAGAGAGGAGGCGGTTAGAGTTAAAAACAAATTAAGAAGTAAAGGTTTTCGTAGTATAGGCGTTGGTCGATTTATAAAAGAAGTTATGTATGATAATAAATTATCTGAAGCTGAAAAAAAACGTCCTGCCAAACGTATTGTTCCTGATAACAACACTAAACAATATGATTATGGAAAATTGGTTGACACGTTAAAAAAAACCAAGCTTTATAATTTATTAGATAGTATTACCAAAGTAAGATATCTTGAAGGTAATATTTGGGCTGAAAATTCTGGTGGAGGATTAAGATTACTCATTTATAATAATGATGGAAGTCTTAAATATAACTTATCAATTAATGGATATAATATAAATAGAGCCATTGATTTATTGTTAGATTTAACTAAAGAAAAATATCTTAGTGATGATATCCTCAAAGAATTAAAATCTATCCAAATAAAATCATCGGAAAGTATCAGTTTATTAATTCGTCGTATTATTTCATTAATTATGGAAAGGGAATCTATTGATGACACTATGGAAGAGATGGTTGATAGATGGTTTGATAATGATTATAGTAATGAATGTAGATTAATAAAACAAGCATCTGAAGAAGTGATTGAGGAAATGAAAAAAAGATATTCAAATGAAATTGCGTCATATTATAATATAAGTTTTTATAGACTTAATGAACTTGAAGATGTGATATCAAAAATATTTAACAATTGTAAAAATAATTAACATAACCCTTCCAAGTGATGGGTTTTTTATTTTGTGATATATTTATAATAAAATATTATTATGAAAAAAGTTTTAAGATTAACGGAATCAGATTTGATTAAACTTGTTAAGAGGGTTGTTAAAGAGGAAGAGTCTTCTAAAGATTTATATACATTATTACATTCGTTGAGAAATTCAATTAACGATGAGAATAAGAGAGAGTCATTGTCCAAACTTGAAGATATTTTATCTATTGTTAGAGATATGGAAGATAAACATAAATCAAAACGTAATATTAAAGAAGACGTTTCTTCAACTCCTACTACAACACAAAAAACCATTTCTTTGGATTGTGCAAGAAAAACTGCTGACAGTATTGCGTTAACTACCCAACAGGTTGATAGATGGTGTCCTAAAGCGATTGTTAAACCATCACCACAACCAACACAAAGTAACCCAACACAACAGTCAGGAACTGCTATTTAAACTAATTTTTTGTAATATATTTATTGTAATATGAAATATATTATTAGCGAGAGTAAGTTAAATGATGTTGTCAAGAAGTATATGGAAATCATATATGGTGATATTGAAATGAACATTGACGAAGATGAAGAAGGGTTTATTCATTTTTTTAGTCGTAAAGATTTTGATGATGATGGTTACCCTGTAAGAATTGCCTACAGAAATAAAAATGGAACATTATGGATTAGTTATTCTTTTCTTGAAAGGATGGTTACTTTATTTGGAACTTCGGTAAATGAAGCTATTGAGAAATATTTTGAAGATAAGTTTGGAATAGTTATTTTGAGAATTAACGTGGAGTTTTAATCTTCTGTTTCTTCTAAATCACCTAATAAAGGTTGGAAATAACTATCAATCATTGATTCTGCTTTTAGACCTGAATTCTTTTCAAACCAATCTTTAAAAACAGGAGCCCAATGTTTTCCAAATAAACCATTAAGTTGGTCGGTTACAAATTCATGAACAACCAGCTCAGGTCCCTCACCCCAATCCTTGTGAAAGTCATATGCTCTCTCCTCATCAATGGTGAAATTATATGAACCGTATTTATCTATTTCATTTCTGTAAAAATCATGTAACTCAGGACCCCAATCATAATCGGGATGAAAATTCTGATTTATATAATTTAGAATTAAATTATTTAGTTTGGATTCGTTGACAATATAATTCATATATGATATAAATATGGGAAAAATTTATTTTTATTTAATAAGGTATTTATAAGATATGGGTTCAAATATTGTAATAGTTAGTGGTCACTACCCTTCAACGGTTAAATTTGCTCAAGACACTAAAAAAACAATTGAGAATTATTGTAATGTTCATGGATATATTTTTTATTATGATGACACTCCACCGATTGAAAATGAAGTTCATCATTTACATTATAACAGGTGTGAAATATTAAGAAGAGCTCATCTTAAATATCCTGAATCCACATGGTTTATATGGTTAGATACTGATATCTTCGCTAATAGAATGGACATCAGTATTGAATCAGTTATTGACTTATCAGACACCAATATTCTATATCATTTATTTCATGAAAAACCTTGGCCTTACGATGCCAATACTGGCGTTAAAATTGTAAACAAGGATGCAATTGAAATTGAATCCGAGATATTTGAACACAGAAATGACGATGAATGGAAACAGTTTCCGTTTGAACAAAAAGTTATGTGTGAAAAAATTATACCAAAATATAAAGATAGAATAATAATACATGACCCATATGTTCTTAATTGTATTGACCAACACTATAAGACCCAAGATAATATAAAATATTATAAAATTGATGAAGCAATATTTGTTCATTTATCAGGTAGAAGTGAAGAATTTAGAAATAAATTTATGGGAATGTTATTAATGGAAAAAGAATTAAGTGACAAACCATTAATGGATGTTAATGATTATATTCACATTGTAAGACGAACAGATATTAATTATAATTATTTTTTTTAATTATATGTTTTTTATTGCAATAGTATTTATAAGATATGGACCAATCTTCATTTAAAATATTAAAACGTGTTATGAAATCATTGGTAAACCCATTGAACGTTGAGGGGTTGGAAATTTACATGACAAATCATACTAAAAAAATTGTAATTGATGACAATTATTATGACGTTCCACTTTTAACAATTCGTAATCCTAAAAATATTCCATTTTCATATAACTCATTAGTTGAATTAGTTATAAATGAATTTGGTTATATTAGTAAATTATCAGGTTTGGATTTAAATAATTATACATTGTATAAGTTAGTAATCTTTGATGACTTTACTACAGGTGATTATTATTTACCAGATGAAATTTATAGTAAACTTAATAATTGTTTGAATACCAACGATAAAGAAATCAAACATAGGATGGGTAATACTATCTACACAATAACTGGTAGATATATTGTTGATGATGATTTTGAAATGTTTTGGGATTCATCCGAATCTTTTGTTGTTAATATTACTTTTAAGATTAAAAGTGTTTTTGAAGATAATTTGGGTAATAATACGCATAGAATTATTACAGATAGAGACGAAATGATTGAGTTGGTTTATACCGTATCTTCTGATGATTCATATGTGTTTGAATCCCCTATTTACAATTGTTTTTCTGAAAGTGTATCGGAATATATAACATTTTTGGATACCGAATGGCAATATTGTGATATTCATATTATTGCCATTTAAAAAATAATTTAATATTTATTAGTATGAACAAAAGTTATTCAAAAATTAGACACATTCAACAATCAAACTTGATTATGGAGAGCCGTTACCTTTTTGAAGGTACCATGACCTTACAACAAATCTTACAAGGAAAACAATTGATATTATTTAAAAGAACAGACGACACTAATGTAGTTGAATTTTCTCATATGATGGAAAATAAATTTAAAAAAGGCGATTGGTATAAAAATATTTATATTGCGTTTGGGGTTACTGGTAGAAAAAATGAAAATGTTCAAATTACAATTATTTGTGAAAACCCTTCATACATTGATATTGCTAGAAAAATTAATGATTCATTAAATGTATTCAAAGATTTGACACCAATATTAGTTTATGATGATGGTGATGAAAAAACAAAAAATGGATTTGGGTATGAGGTTTTAAAAACAATATCGTTGGAAAATTTAAGTTCGGCATTTGAAGCTATTAGACGAGTTGTTGAACCAATTGGTAGTATTGACGGAGATTTTTTTGTTAATAATCCTGATTGGGCAAAATAATTTTTTTATTTCAGAAACAAAAAAAGAAATAATGGTGATTACTCAAGATATTGATAATGATGGTATATATGTTTTTAAACAGGCTTTATGGTCTTGTTTTGAAAATTTGGTTGAAAAACCATTTATGAATACGGAGTGGAAATATATTTCATTAAATGTAACTGTGGTTTAATATTATTTATCACCTATATTTATTAAAAACAATTATTATGAATAGAGAAAACATGGCGGAAAGGTATAGTCAATTATTAAATGAACATACCATATTGTTTAATCAAATCTCGGCAATCAAAGCTGAAAATCTTGAGTTAACACAATCACAAATTAACGAAGTAAGAAGATTTGAACATAGACAAAATCAAATTGAATCTGAAATTAAACAAATGATGTCTCATCTATAATTTTAAACCCCTTTTAAAGGGGTTTTTTATTGTACGATATATTTATATATAAATTACAATTATGAAATTTAAAAATCTTTGGTTAAAACTACAGGAAATTGATGAAATCAATATTACAGTAAAAATTTTGGCGTTCACATTTTTGGCGATTGAACTTGATTGGTCGGCAAAGAAAGCATCATTTACAATATTAAACTTTAATTTTTCAAACAAATGAAAAAAGTAATAAAACTAACTGAATCCGATTTAACAAACCTTATTAAAAGGATTGTTAATGAAAATAAAAACGAAACTAGAGAAATTAATAGAATTCTTGACGATATTATATCAAGTTTTGAATTTTCAGAAAAAGGTAATGACGAAATGATTACGTTGGCTCAATATATTCTTGATAGACCTGAAGACGTAGCAAATATGATTATGAGTAAACTTAAAAAAGGTTTTGGGGCTAATGATGATGGTGATTCTTTTGGTGTTTACACGAGCAGACGAGATAACTTAAGTAATTTAGAAAATAAATTGGGGTCAAAAAGAAGATAAAGATATGAAACATATATTAAACGACTTAACAAAAGAAGAAAAGAACTCTATCCTTGAACAATATACAGGTGGAAAAAAAATAATGATTGAAAACTTTAACAAGTTAGTAAATTCTACATTGGGTAATTCAAAGCCATTAATGGAAGAAGAAGAAACTCCAAGTAAAGAAGGTAGAAATAATCCAGTATGGATTAATTTAGTTTCTAAATTAAAAACACTTAGATATTCGCCTAGAATTTTAACTTTTAATAGTTATGATACTCCACCAATTCCAACTCAAAGTATGAATTGGGGTACAACTAAAGGACCTAATGGTAACTACGGATTCGCAATTGCGTCAACTGACCATACAAGACCTGAAGATAAAATGACATTGTTTAATAGTGAGGATAAGAACAATCAGAATGAAATGCGTAATTGGTGGAAAAATAAAGGTTATGTGATTAACTATGGTGATGTTTTAGTTGATTTTAATAATGCTGATAAATTAAGAAATGATATTGAAGAGTTTTTTAAACTTTATCCACCATCAAAATAATTAATATTTAACTAAACCCACCGTTGTGTGGGTTTTTTTTATTTAATTAATTTAATACTATTTGATAACCACGTGACATCATTTACATTTTCTTCATAACTATCAGTATAAACAAGTTTACCATCATAAATTGATAGATTACCATCATTTTCAATTTTTTTACTTATTGGTATAACATTATCAGGTGAATATGAGTCAACACGATGACTATAAGTATTAGTTTGATAAACCGTTTCATCAACCTCAACCTCAAATTCGTAAGTTCCTACTTTGGGAATAATAATATCTCTTTCAACTTTACCGTTAACGATTAGATGGTAATTCATTTTATATAAACTAAATGCGAAATCTAAATCAATATATTCTCCTTCTCCCTGCCCCATTAATTTAAAGGCGTATTCAATACCTTCAATAACTCTATCGTCCTCTAGTCCATGATATTTTGGGTTCTCAACGTCTAATTCAGAAAATGAGTTATATAAAATTGATATTAAATTTTTTAAAATTTTAGGATTTAAATTTTCTAACTTTGAAGTTTCCATGACGTATTTTTTAAATAAATATCGTTTAGTATTTTAATTAATTCAACTATTTATTGGTATGAGTAAAAAATTTATAATAACTGAAAACGAAAGAAGGGAGATTAGAAAACTTTACAGATTAAGTGAAGAGGATAGTTTGACTGATTTTGAAAAAAGTATCGCCGCTAAATTTTTTGGTTTAGACAACCCCGATGATGAAGATGTTACTACTGATGTACCATCAGAATCAGGGAAAACTGATAGTGAAGAGGTTGAAACATCTTCAGGAGATACACAAGATGTAAGAATAGAAAACGGTAAAGTTAAAATTACCGGTAATTTTAATAATGACCAACTTACTAACATTAATTTTTTAATTGATGAAATGAATAAAGAAGGTATTACTGACCCTTACGCTCAAGTTGGAATATTATCTGTTATTAAAAAAGAGTCGGGGTTCATACCAAAAAGTGAAGTGTCTTATAGTAAAACAAGTAATGAAAGATTAAGAAAGTTATTTGGTAAAAGATTAAGAGAATATAGTGAATCCGAGTTAGACGAATTAAAGAAAGATGATAAGAAATTCTATAATGTGATTTACGCTAAGACAGTTGGTAATCAAGGTGGTGATGATGGATATAACTACAGAGGTAGAGGATTCAACCAGTTGACAGGAATAAAGAATTATGAGAAGTATGGTAATTTAATTGGTATGGGTAATCAATTGGTTGAAAACCCTGATTTGGTTAACGACCCTAAGATAGCTGCAAAAATCGCTCTTAAATTTTTCACAAAGGGCAAATCACCATCAGAGTTTCCTAAATTTAATACAAAAGAAGAGGCTGCTATTAAGTTTGCAGATATTAATGCTGGCGGTGGAGTAAGTTCTCATAGAGATAGTGCGTTAAAAGCTTCTGAAAATTTTGAAGTGGTTGCTTAATAAAAAATAAACCTTAAATAACTTAATACTATGAAAAACGGTGGTGGTTGTGGATGTGGAAAATAATTTTCCAAAATTTAAAATTAATCCTATCAAATTGGTAGGATTTTTTTATACTTATAATTATGAAATATTACTTACCCGATTTCCCGTTAGGTCAACATGAGAGATTTTATGTTGGTGATAAATTAAGATATGCTACTGCGACTGATGTTAAATTTATTGATGATAAATTTTTAATTAGTGCTCAACTTTTGAATCGAACATTATATCTAATTGATTATTCAGATGGGTTTAAAATAATTGATAGTATAAAAACCAATTATCAACCTGATTTAATTGATGTTAAAAATGGTTTAGTGATTACTGCAAATCAAACTTATAAAGAAAATCAAACTGGTGGTGTTTCTTTATATGAAATTAAAGAAAATAAATTTTTATTAATTAAAGATTTTTTAATTGATAATGTCCAAGCTCATGGATGTAAAATAATTGACGATGAGAATATTCTTTTTTCATCGATTAGTGAATTATCTTTAGGTATTTTCAAATTAAATATTAAAACTGAAAAATGTGATAAAATTTATATAGGTGATAAGTTTATTAGAGATATGGATTTTAGTGGTGATTATATATTCCTAACATCGGCACCTAGTACACCAATGAATAGTGCTAATCGAGGTTCAAACAATAAAATTACTTGTCTAAATTATAAAACGTTAGAGGTTGTTAATGAGATTTATTTTGGTAATCAATCGGATTCAATTGTGATAAAGGATAATTTGTGTTTTTTGACATCACAAATTACAGATGAGGTTTTTTGTTTTAAAATTGACGGTATAAATTTAGATTTTTTTGATAAAATTGGTGGTTTTAATTTTCCACATGGTATGGATGTTTATGAGGATTTAATTGCCGTTTCAAATTACGGTGACAATAGTATTCAAATTGTGAATTATAAAGAAATACTTTTTTAATTATGGAAAAAAATGTTTCGGTTATAATTTCTACCTATAAAAATCAAGATTATTTAATCGAATGTGTTAATTCAATATACAAACAAAATTTTGATGGTAATATTGAGATATTGATAGGTATAGACGGATGTTCAGAAACATTAGATTTAGTAGAAAATAATTTAAATTTTTTTAGTGGTACAAGTGTTTTTTATTTTGAAAAAAATTCAGGTCCATACACTTTAAAAAATAATTTAATAAATTTATCAAAATATGAGATAATTGTTTTTTTCGATTCTGATGATATTATGTTACCAATTTTTTTAAATACTTTTTTTGAGCATATTAAAGATGATAATATTTTCAGGTTTAGATTTGTAAATTATAATAATGACACTAATGCTTTTGAATCAAATGAATGGGCGTGGGGAGTTTTTGGATTAAGTAAAACGACTTTTAAAAAAGTTGGGTACTTCCAAAATTGGAGATGTAGTGGTGATTACGAATTTTTAAGTCGAGCGGAGGGTACTGGTGTAAATGTTAATAGTAATTTAGATTTAACTTTTCATAGAAGAGTTCATAGTGAAAGTTTAACTAAAAAAACTGACACAAATTTTAGTTCAGAGATAAGAAAAAAATATCAGGAAACTGTTGTTTCAAGAATACATAGTAAAATTTGGGAAAAACCTGAATTTATAAAGATGGAACATAAAAAAATTAATTAATATGTGTTTAAATAAAATATCAAACAATATTTTTGTAATTAATCTAAAGAAAAGAATTGATAGATTAAAACATATTCAAAATGAATTAAGTAAAATTAATTGTACCTCATATGAGGTAATAGACGCTGTTGATGGACGTGAAATAAACAGACCATCAATGATTAATAATGGGGCTCTTGGTTTAGTTTTAACTTATTTTAAGATATTTGAACAAATAAAAAATAATCCACCTGAAGAAATTATTTTAATTGAGGATGATTGTGTTTTTAGTGAAAATTTTTGTGAAAATGTTAATCATTTTTTAAATGAACTTCCTAATGATTGGAATATTTTATATTTTGGAGGAAATCATAATCTATCCTTAGCTCCACCACCATCAAAATTGACAGAACACGTCTGTAAAGTTCATCATACATACTCGACTCACTGTGTAGTTATGAAAACTAAAGTTTTCTTTGAACTTATTGAAATATTAAAAACTTTACGTTATCAGACAGACGTAGGTTTGAGTTTTTTACAAAAAAAATACCCATCGTATACTACCTCAAAAAAAATAACATGGCAAGTCCCAAGTTATTCTGATATCGAAAATAAACTCGTAAATTATAACAGTACTCTAAAGGATGAATAATGTTATTCTAAGTGCGTTTCTGATGGGTGGTTTAGGAAATCAAATGTTTCAGATAGCTCACACATATGCTCAAGGTTTTAAAAATAACCTTAATGTTAGTTTCAAACCAATCGCTGGTGGTAATATGCAAGGTAACAAACCAATTAATTATCTAAAAAACATATTTAAAAACTTTAATTTTGATAATAATATAGGTGATTTAAAAAGGGTTAAAGAACAGGGGTTTTATTTTACACCAATTAATGACAAATGGGATGAGTCAGTTGAATTCTACGGGTATTTCCAAAGTAGTAAAAATTTTTATGGATTTCAGGATGAAATAAAAGATAAATTTAGACCGTCTGAATATTTTTTAGATAAAATTTATAACATTTATCCTCAATTATTAAATAAAAATAATTTATCGTTACATGTTAGACGAGGCGATTACCTAACAGTTAGTCATATTTTACCTGTAATATCTAAAAAATATATCGATTACTGTGTAAATGAAATTAATGATTACGATTATCTATTTGTTTTTTCTGATGATAAACAATGGGTTAAAGATAATTTAAATTACCCAAATATGATTATTGTTGAGGGGTTAGAAGATTATGAAGAACTATGGACAATGTCATTATGTAAAAATAATATTATGTCAAACTCATCATTTTCATGGTGGGGTGTTTATTTAAGTGACTTTGATAATAAACAGGTTATGTGTCCTTATCCTTGGTTTGGACCGAGTGGTGAAAAAAAATTTGATGATATCTATGAGAAAAATTGGAAAAAAGTTAATTTAAGATATGAAAATGGGTTATTAACTTTATAAAAGTTTAGATATTTATTAATAAAAAGTATTATGTCAAAAAATGTTACAGAAGAATTAGGTAGAATGTTTTATTTATTAGAACATCAAAGAGGTGTGGTTGTATCAGAACAAGAGTCACCGAATAAACATAGTAGAATGCTTCTTGAAGCTATATCAACTATAAATTATCCTAATGGTGATACATATACTGGTGAGCTTATTGTTCGTGGAGGAAAACAAATGAAAAACGGACAGGGAACTTTAGTATATGACGGAGGAAACGCAAAATATGTTGGTAATTTTAAAGATGATAAATTTGATGGTCAGGGGACTATAACATATCCTAATATACCTGGTGTCGAATATACTGGAAATTACATTAATAATCAACTTGATGGTCAGGGTACCTTTAAGAATTCGGACGGAACATCATATGTTGGGAATTTTAAAAATTATATGCCAAACGGTAATGGGATTAGATATAGTGCTGACGGTTCTATACTTGAACAAGGTAATTTTGTTAATGGTGATTATCAACCCAATTCTAATACTACAACACCTGCTGGAGGTACTGCAACAACTACCACAAGTGCTCCTCAAGAATACGTGGTACAAAAAGGAGATACTTTAGGTAAAATAGGTCAAAAATTTGGTGTACAATGGAAGGAGATTGCGACTTTAAATCAAATTAAAAATGTTAATTTAATTCGTGTTGGTCAAAAATTAAAAATACCTGGAAAAACTCAAACTGCCGCAACTACGACAACTACGGCAACTACGGCAACACAAACCAATGCGACAACAGTACCGACAGATATTGTTAGTGCCGCAGGAACTAATGTTACTTCTCTTTTGGAATTTTTATTTGCAAAAATGCCTTCATTTAAAACATTCGGAAAAGTTGTGGATAAGGGTGGAGTGGTTAAAGGTATTGGTACAAACCTTACTGTTGATGAGGTAAAACAAAAATACCCAACTGAGTTAATAGGGATGCCAATTGCAGGTTTTAAATTTTACCCGTCTAATGAAAATGACGGTCCATTTAACAAAGATACAGTTGCTGGTGTTTATCTTAACGCATTAAACGATGTTAAATCAACCCCAATGGTATACCCTGAACCAACTGAAAAAGTTACAGATGAAAAAGTTGAAGCTGAAATGGAAAATGTGGTAAAAAATAAAAAGGCCGATAGAAAAATTTGTAGAATTATTAGAAAGGATATTAAAAATAACACACAAATGAGTTCTGTATTGGGGGATGTTTGTCAAGTTTTAGAACTGTGTAAGACAGGTGGATTTATTGATAAATCTGTAACACTTGAGGCTTGTAAAAAAGCAGATACTGAGACAGAAAATACTGAAGAACCACCAGTTGTTGGTCCAAAAATTCCTATTCAAGCTGAATCAGTTATTAATACACGAATCTTGTATTAAACCATTATGGAATTGGAATATAGGACATTAATTAAGAAAATTCTTAATTGTAATTCAATGGACGAGTTGATAGATGTTATTGAGGATTCCAATAAGTTTTTAAAAAAATATGAAATTCCTAAAAATTCCAAAATTTTTGAGAAATTAGATACTTTAATAGGTATCATTAAATTGAATTTAAGAAAAAAACGTAATTATCGTTCAGAATCTATAAAAAATGAGAATTTACATAGTTTAAGTGAAAGTGAGGTTGATTTAATTGTAAAAAAAATATTAAAAAATGAGAATTTTAGTAAGTGAAGAGCAGTATAAGATACTTAAAGAGTATCAGGATGTTTTGGATAATATATTAGATAAAATATCTGCAGAAGGTCTTGATTCTTTAACCCATAAAGAGAAAACTTACTTGAAACAATTAGAAAAAACAGGTCAATTAGGTGATTTAGAACATCATTCAGAGAATAAAAAAGGGTTTGAGATAGAATCTGATATTGAAGAGTTACCTGATATGAAATTTACGTTCTATGAAGCAAATGACACTGATATTGAAACCGAATATTACGGTGAGATTGAATTTATGGACAGAACTTTTGTTGGTTCCGTTGTAACTGACCCTGATAGTAACATAACTTCAGTTGAATTTTACGATTTTAAAGATAATACCGATTTAATGGTCTTTTTGGAAGAAATGGAACCTGAATTAATGTATTTTCTAAATGATGTAGTTGAAAAACTAAATCAATAAAATAAAAAACCCCCCAAATAGGGGGTTTTTCTTTAACTAATCAATTACAAACTATAAACTTCTTTATATTTTGTACCTAACAACTCAAGGGCCTTCTCAATTGCTGAGTTTTTAGTTTTATTACCCTTACTAACCAATTTCTTTGAGTGATAAACAACATAATCTGTTGAAACTAATTCACCAACCCCCCATTTTTGTTTTGAGTCTTGTTTTGCTTTATGAGTGTCTTTAGCGTAGATGTCATAAAACCCAATTTTACACATGTACCGACCTTTTTGATTTGCTTCTGCCATTTTTTTGTATTTTATTTGTTTAACTGATTTCTTTTACAAATATAAAATAAATTTTTTACTCTGTCAAAATTATTTTTTTTTATTTATCTTTGTCCTATGAAAATATTATACATAGTAAGAGGAATACCTGGCTCGGGTAAGAGCACATTTGCTAATTCATTGGGTTGTCCTGTATTTGAGGCGGATATGTACTTTATGAATGACGGTGAATATAAATTTGATGTGTCAAAAATAAAACTAGCCCATAATTGGTGTAAATTACGTGTTGAGCATAGTATGGAAGATGATTTCCAAAAGATTGCTGTTTCAAACACATTTACTCAAGAATGGGAAATGGAAGCTTACTATGAGATGGCCAAACAATACGGATATACAGTATTTTCTGTTATAATTGAGAACAGGCACGGTGGTGTTAACGAACATGGTGTACCTGAAGATAAACTTAAGATGATGAAAGATAGGTTTGAGGTTAAATTATGAGTAAAGGAAAATTTAAATTTAAAGAAGTACATTTTTGGATATTATATTGGTTATTTCTAATTGTTTTTATGATGGCCCATAGTAATAATTAATTTGATGGTAAAAAAATATTTAAAATCCGATTGAAAAGTCGGATTTTTTATTATATCTTTGTCTTATGGAAAAACAAAACGATAAAAAATGGTTAGGTCCTGTAATATGGTTAGTATTTGGACTTATAACTTCTGTAATATTGTATGGGGTTTATAACAACATAACAAAAAGTCAGAAACAAGATACAAATAAACCAATTATTCAGGAAGAAGTTAAAGAAACTGTTCCACCACAGATGGACAGCACGTATACTGACTTGGTAGAAGGTCTATACCCTATTACAGTTTACGAAGTTAATAAGAGTACTTATGGTGGTTATAAATGGGAAGTTGTTGCCGAAAATGGTATTATGTTTTACACTAATAACAAACCTAAAATCGGTGACGTTGTTTTTTATATGGATGAAACAACTGATAAAGTTTATTATATAAATAAGTAATATGAAAAAATCAAATTTTTATGTGGTATTGTTATTTACGGTACTAACAATTATGGCGACAATGGTATCTTGTACAGATGCTGAAAAGAGTAAATTAGGCGGATATGGTGACACTTTCACAGTTAAGGTCTTGGGACCAGATACAATTATCACCTATCATTCAACGGGTAAGGTTATTAGTGAACAAAATTCTGATGGATATTATTTCACAAATCGTGAGAATGGAAAGTTAATTGAGGTAAGTGGTAACATTATAATTGAAGAAGAATAATATGATTGAAAATACAACTCCATATCTCGGTAAGATGAAATTGAAGTTTGAGAAATATCCACACTACACAAGTAGTCAAGATGGTAAATTAAATAAGGTTCACATCAATCTTGGATTTACCAAGTTGGTGTCTCGTATGAAACCAAAACAGGTTATGGAAGGTTACTCAAATATTGACCCCAAGAAGATTGAACTGATTGAGAAATATACTGGTGGTGTTATCGGAACTCACAAGTGGGGTGATGATGATGAATATGATTTGGAGAATTCGTTTATGACAAAGGACGGTCAGTATATTGGTAACATTGATACTGCTTGGTGGTATTACACTGACAATCTTTATGTTTGTAGGGAATATCCTCACGGAGTTGCTTTGAAGTTAAATAATTATGTTCCAGATATTATTTTCCATAATGCCATCAAAGATGAATATGAGAACTTTGTAACCGAACAAATTGAGAATGGTAATGTTGAAGGTTATTATGGTTATTCACATCGTGGTGGAGGTCTATTCAAAATAGGGGATAGAATTTTTGATGAATCATATGTCCCAAAGGAAGATGATTATGAAGAATGGGAATGGGAAGGTTATAGACAAAAGTTTATGGAATCTTATAAAAAATCAGATGATTTTGACCAAGAGTGGTTGTTTAATGATGGAGTATCATCGGTAATACCGTTCAACAAACGAGGAAAAGATACGGTTAAAAATTGGATGGATGCTAGAATTGCGGCTACCAACCTATCAAAATACTTAGGATAATGACAGGTAAAGTATATAAAACAACAAAGGGTTGGTTTTTGGAGACCAAGAATAACCACTATCTACCAGTCCACCCCAAACAGGAGATTAAAGATTTGAAGGTTGGTTCCAAAGTTAATTACGAAATCATTGAAGACGATAATGGTGGAATGTCTTATACAGAAACATATGAAATAATTAAATACGCAAAAATACTATGAAAGTAATACCATTCTTTGACTTAACTTGGACTGAAGATTTTAAACAAATAGCAATCATTCCAACGATATTCTTAACCAAGAGTTATGGAACACGATACAACTTTGGAATTAACTTTTTATGTTTTGATTTTGGACTATGGATACTAATAAGAAAATAAACGTCATTGAAAATTTAAAGGGTAACTACGAATATTACCTTACCATTGGTAAACTCAAAAAGTTTTTGGAAGAACATCCTGAAC